>Ga0233425_10000077_pt1 | contig 241023 bp, 202 predicted proteins | sample Watercolumn_Towu_2_FD_181712 | JGI IMG/M metagenome (GOLD analysis project Ga0233425, IMG submission 181712) | Freshwater microbial communities from Lake Towuti, South Sulawesi, Indonesia - Watercolumn_Towuti2014_140_MG | ecosystem: Environmental > Aquatic > Freshwater > Lake | place...
GCCGCAGACAACTCAAGCGGGGCGACGTGTGTGCTCATGGCAATCACTCCTTTGGGTTTTGGCCCACAGCATACCTGATCTCGCTCGCCCAGGCAAACTTGAATATTTCAGCGTGCGGTTAGTATACCTGGGCCGCATCGTCGAGCAGGGCGGAGTCGAGGCGATCTTCTACGATCCGCAGCATCCCTACACGATCGAGCTGCTGCGCTCCATCCCGGAGCTGGGTCGCGCGCCGCGCTCGCGCCTGAACACCATCGAGGGGACAGTGCCCATCCCGCTGAACCTCGGCAAGGGCTGCGGCTTCTACTCGCGCTGCAAGGAAGCGGTCAAAGGAGTCTGCAACGTGGACGCCCCGCCGCTGCTTGAGGTGAAACCGGGGCATCTGGCCCGCTGTTTCCTGCGTCTCGGGGGGCGAGTCGGCTGATATGAACGAGAACAACGTCCTGCTGGAAGTCAAGGGCCTGAAGAAGTACTTCCCGATCAAGAGCAACTTCTGGCGCCGCGTGATCGGCCACGTGCGGGCCGTGGATGATGTAGATCTCTTCGTGCGCCACGGTGAGACGTTGGGGCTGGTGGGGGAGTCGGGCTGCGGCAAGACGACCCTCGGCCGCTGCATCCTGCGCGCCATCGAGCCGACCGCCGGCCAGATCCTCTATCACCTGCGGGATCAGGCCCCGGTAGATTTCCGCACGGTGCGCGGGGAGCAGATGCAGGCGTTGCGGCCGCACATGCAGATGGTGTTCCAGGATCCCTTCTCGGCGCTCGACCCGCGCATGACGGTCTACGACATCATCAGCGAGCCGTTGCAGGCCAACCCGCAGGCCGTCAGCGGGGAGGTGGTCGCACGCGTGCGGGAGCTGATGGGGGTCGTCGGGTTGGATGCCCGCTACATGCGGCGCTATCCCCACGCGTTCAGCACCGGGCAGCGCCAGCGCATCTCGGTGGCGCGGGCGTTGGCAACCAACCCGGAGTTCATCGTGTGCGACGAGCCGGTCTCGGCCCTCGATGTGTCGGTGCGGTCGCAAATCCTCAACCTGCTGCTCGACTTGCAGGATCGCTTTCAGGTCAGCTATCTGTTCATCTCGCATGACCTGAGCGTGATCCACCACATCTCGCATCGGGTCGCCGTGATGTACGTGGGCAAGGTCGTGGAGACCGCCGGCGCGGCCGAGCTCTTCGCGCACCCGAAACACCCCTACACCGAGGCGCTGCTGCACGCCATCCCGCGGCCCGATCCCCGCTCGACGCGCATGCGGCTCTACCTCTCGGGCGAGTTGCCGAACCCGGCCAACCCGCCCGCCGGCTGCTACTTCCATCCGCGCTGCCGGTATGCCCAGGAGGCCTGCGCAACCGCGGCGCCCGCCTGGAGCGAGATCGAGCCAGAGCACTACGTTGCCTGTCATTTCGCCGCCGGGCTGAATCTGGAAGGGGTCGCCATGTAGTGGTCAGATTCCGGCTGCGCGCCAGACCTGGTTGAGCGCCTCGCCGGTGACGCGCACCGCGTCTTCCGGTGGCAGCTCACGCACGCGCTGGCTGAATGGCTCGACCATCACCGGGCCGGTGTAGCCGATCGCGGCGATGGCCCGGAGGAAGGCCGGCACGCCGATCACGCCGGTCTCGCCGGGCAGCCCGCGCACGCCGTCCAACTGCTTGTCGAGCGGCACACCGGCCGGCGCGTCGTTGACGTGCACATCCACGATCGCCGCGTCGGTCAGGCGAGCGAGATCGGCCAGCGTCCCACCCGCGGTGTACCAGTGGTACGCGTCCAACAGCAAGCCCACGTTCCCGGTGCCGATCTCGTCGCAAAAGGCCAGCATCCCGTCCATCGTGTGGATGAATTCGAAGGGGTGGCCGTCGCGCAGCGTCTTCGGCCCCAGGAACTCCAGCCCGAAACGGATGCCGTGATCGCGGAGGAGCACGGCGATGCGGCCGAACCGGCCACGCAGGAACGCGTGGTTGGCGGCGAAGTCGAGCGTGTCGTGCCAGCTCGGCACCCAGGTCGTGGCGCGAGTGACACCGAGCGCCTGGGCCGCGGGGAGGAGGCCGGCCAACTCGGTCAACGCCGCAGCGAACTCCGCCTCGGATTGCCGATATTGGATCGGCAGCCCGAAGCCCGCGGCCCGCACGCCCGCACGGGCCAGGATCTCCGCGGTCTGCCCCGCGCCGAGCGCCGCGACTTCGCGGAGGTTGAGATGCACGGCGTCGAAGCCGTGCCGGGCCGCCAGGTCGGCGGCCATCGCCAGATCGGCCTTGACGCCGATCGCGCCTGTGGAAAGAGATTTGTACATGGTGGGTTCTCCTTGCTTCAGAAGATGCTATCGTGAAGAGTTGGCTTCATGCGAATGTCACCCTGAGCGGGTCAACCCCATAAAGTGGGCTGCGGCGAAATTCCAGCGAAGGGTCTTGGCCAGCGACGAGATCCTTCGCTGGGGCCTCGCCGTAACTGGCTTTGAGTGCTTAACCTGCTCAGGATGACAAGGGGGAGTTCCTTGCCGGGCACATGCTGCCCGCGGCATGGGGAACTCAGAATGAGTGCCAATGGTGACGAGTTTGGCCTCTACCACAACTCCTCAATCGCCTGTCGGGTGATCTTCACCGCCTGTCCTGGCTTCGTCCGGTCGCCCGAAACAGTGTAGATATCGCGGAAGATGATCTCGACGTGACAGCCGCGGGCGGCCCGCAACGTCCTGGCGATGTGCGTCCGAAAGCCCTCGGCGTCGAACGTGGTCCCGACGCCGACGAAGTTCGGGCTGGGCTTGCGTGAGTAGATCACGTTGTTCCCCCGCAGCGCCTCGCCCATGAACTCCTCATCGCACCAGGCCGAGATCGAAACCTTGCGCAGGTGCGGATACTTGCTGACGTAATCCTGCCAGATGTCGTGCACCGGCTCGCAACAGCCATAGTAAACCAGGCCGAAGTGCGCGCACACGTCACGATAGTAGGGAAAGACGAACCGGCCATACATGCGCGGGGAGATGCTGACCGTCTCCTGCGAGTTGATGTTCAGCCACAGGTCGTTCGTTGTCGCGTGTCCCGTCTCGTGATAGGCCGCGGTGGGCAGCTCCGTGGTGAAGCCATAGCTGCCCGCGCCCGCGTAGTCGTTGCCGTTGTTCAGCGTCAGCAACCCCTCCCGCTCCTGCCATTTGGCGTAGGCCAGCAGGTTGTCGCGGAGGTAGGCCATCAACGCGTGCAGCTCGTCCGGCTCGTCAATCATCGCGTACATCATCTGCTCCAGGCTCATCAGCCGCACGACCTTGGCGCAGAGCGCCGCGTGCCAGGCCAGGCTGGTGTTCTTGATGACCACCGGCAAGATGTCGCCCAGAATGTCTTCGGCCAAGCTCTTCCAGGCCAGCGTCTCCGCGCGATCCACCCGAAAGGTCGCCGGCTTGAGCTTGGGGAAATCCGCCTTCAGCGTCTTGATCGGGTGCCGCCAGTGATAGCCGACCGCCCGACCCGCTTGATCTACCCCGCGATCTACCGGAATTTCCATGCCGAATTCGTCCAGATGAATCCGCCAGGGGATGGCAAAGAAGGCCGGGACGACCTTGTCATCGTCTATTTCTTCGTGGCTGATGAGCGGCCGGAGGAGGCTGCGCTCGATCTCGATGGCGGCCGGCGAGGCGCATTGCGGCGCGGGCAGCATGTCGCGCTCGAAGGTGCCCATCTCCATAACCACCAGGGGGCGCTCGCCCTGCAGCGCGTTGTGCCGATACCAGAGCGCCGTGCGTTCGGCCATGACCGGCAGGCCGGCATACTCCGCTTGTTTGCGCGCCAGCTCGCGCAGATAGGCGCGCTCGGCGGGAGTGATGGTGAGTTCCGGGGACATCGGTCTATGCTTCTCCCTTCACGGCGTAGCGAAAGATGCCATCTTGCGCTACATTGCCGCCTGGATCATCGCCGTCAGTCGGGCGCACCGCTCGTAGGCTTCGGCCAGGAAGACCGCCTCGTCGGTGATGGGGGAACGGCCCATGTTGGCCTCGGTGCTGACGGGCTTGGTGTAGGCCGAGCGCGCCATGATGCGAGCCAGCGCGGCCCAATCTACGGTTCCGGTGAACATCAGGTTGTGTTGGTCGGAGGTCCCGTCGTTGTCGTGCAAGTGGACGCAGATCAGGCGATCCTTGAGGCGGTCGAGCTGCGCCAGCCCATCGGGAATCAGGTTGCCGTGGCCGGAGTCGTAGCACAAGCCGAGATAGCCCGCATCATATTCGGCCAGCCAGGGCGCCAGCGCCGCGAACGAGCCATTCTCCAGGGCGATCCGCACGCCATGACTACGCGCAAAGCCCCCCAGCTCATCGAGCGATCTCCGCAGCGGCGCCCAGCCGGGGATGCTGTTGATGTGCATCACGATTGCATCCCCGCCGAGGCGCGCGGTCATCTCGATGCGGTTCTGCACCAGTGCCACGCCGGCCAGCCGTTCGTATTCCTTCTCCGATCCCCAATCCTTCTCCGGCCCGACCGACGCGTGCAGGTCGAGCAGCTTGAGGCCATACTCCGCCAGCCAGTTGCCGATCTGGGCGATCTCCCAACGGGAGTAGGCGAAGTCCGTGTTCCAGTGATGACACCAGTGAATGTGCGTGAAACCGGCGTCGGCGATGCGGCGCAGGTAGGGTGACGGGTCGCCCCGATCCACGTGGGCGTAGTCGGTGGTGATAGATAGCATTTTGTGCTCTTCGGGTCTTGGTGTCTTGGTGGTGAGACCTTTGGCGGTCGTACTAGCGTTCGAACGCCTTCATCGCCGCCAGTTCACGCGGGAGGTGTGTTTCATACGGCTCCCAGGCGATCCATTCGCCGCTGAGATAGCCGGTGTAGGATATCCCCTGGAGCAGTTGCACCGCGCGGCGGTGGTCAATGCCCCCCTTGCCGATGGGCAGCAACTCCAGCTTATCCAGGCCGGCCGAGCCATCGTGGAAGTGGACGTGGCGGATCCAGGGCCGGACGATGGCGAACGCCTCGTCCATCGTGATCTGACCCTGGCGGATCGGGTGCATCAGATCCCAGTTGATCGCAATCGCCGGATGATTCACGCGGCGCATCACCTCGGCCAGGTGCGCTGGGTGCGACCAGTCATCGTGGGTCTCGATGCAGACCGTCACCCCGCGGGCCTGGGCCTGACCGGCCGCCTGGTTCAGTGCGCCGGTCAGCAGCTCGATCCCCTGCTCGCGGCTCACCTCGGCCGGCAGCGCGCCGCCGAACACTCGTAGCCGTGGACAGCCCAGGTCGCCGGCCAGATCAATGCAGCGCAGCGTCTCCGCCACGTTCTCGGCAACCGTCTGCAGATCGGCGTATTTGCAGGAAGTCGCCAGGCAGGCCAGCGCGATGTCGCCCTCCGCCGCTTGCTGACGGATGATTCGGCGCTGTTCGGCGCCGATGCTCGTCTCGATGCCGTGCTTGTGGCCCGCGGCCAGCCGCGGCTCGATGCCATCGTAGCCCAGCCTGCCCGCCAACGCCAGCATCTCGGCCAGGGTCAGTTCGGGACAGGAAAAGCTCATAAATGCGTACTTCATTGGGATGTTTTGCTGCTTGGGGACAGGATGAACAGGTTTCACAATGCGCCTCCTTCTTTGCGCGCCCATCGTACCATGCGCCGCGGTTAGAGCAAAATCAGCCAGGTGTATGTGGATAGTTGGCGGTTGGCGGGCGTTGTGGTAAGCTACCGGTCATGAATGGGCTATCAGGCGAGGTGCGGCGCTACGGGCAGCGGTACGAGATGTTTCGACCCGGCGAGGCGGTGGTGGTCGGCGTGTCGGGCGGGCCGGATTCGCTGTGCCTGCTCCATCTGCTCCACGGCCTTGCGCCGGAGCTCGGCCTGCGGCTGCACGTCGCGCATCTCGATCACGGCCTGCGCGGCGCGGCGGCTCACGAAGATGCGCGCTTCGTCGCCGCGTTCGCCGCAAGCCTGGGCCTGCCCTGCACGGTCGGCACAGCCGATGTCCACGCTCTGATGGACGAAGCGGGCCTGTCGCTGGAGGAAGCGGCACGCCAGGCGCGTTATCGGTTCCTGGGTGAGGTAGCCCGCGCGGCCGGCGCGCCGATCATCGCAGTGGGGCACAACGCGGATGACCAGGCCGAGACCGTGCTGATGCACTTCTTGCGCGGGAGCGGCCTGGCCGGGCTGCGGGGGATGCTGCCGAAGACGCCGTTGGGCGCGTATCGGCTGGGAGATGCTTGGGCTTTTCCGCCGGATAGCCGAACAAGTTCGGCGCTCCAGGCGCCTGGATCTGTGGAAGCGTTCCGGAGTCCTCGACTTGTCGAGGGGTCGGGCAGCGATCTCCAGCTTGTCCGTCCGCTGCTGGCAACCCCGCGCCGCGCGATTGCCGCGTATTGCGCCGCGCACGGGCTTCAGCCGCGCTTCGACCAGAGCAACGAGGACACGACCTTCTTCCGCAACCGGCTGCGCCACGAGCTGCTGCCGATCCTGGAGACGTACAACCCGGCGATCCGCGAGATCCTGGCGCACACCGCGACTGCGCTGGCCGGCGATTACCCGGTCGTTCGGGCAGCGGTTGAGGCGGCGTGGGAGCAAGTGTGCAGGGAGCGCGCAGGCCCAGAGTTGGCTGCCGGCCCGGTCGGAGACCAGCCCGAGCAAACAGGCAGAGCGGCCGGCCTGATCGGAAACCGGCTTGAGCAAACTCCCTGCGCGAGTGAGCATCCTGAGCGGAGTCCGGCGTCGTTTGCCGGACGCAGTCGAAGGGTGCGGCCACCCCTACCAGCGCCGGCAGCAGAGCTTTGTCGTGCGCTGAATGTTCAGCCCGCCGATGGCGGCGATGAGTTTCACCTTGACCTGGCCGCCTGGCGCGGCCTGCCCCTCGGCCTGCAGCGCGGGGTGTTGCGCGAGGCCATCCACACGTTGCGTACCAGCCTGCGTAATATCAACTGGGCGCATGTCGAGCGGGCGGTCTGGCTCTGTCGCGAAGGGACGACGGGGCAGCGAGCGACTCTGGCGGCTGGGCTGGAGGTCGAGATTGGCTATGATACCCTGCGCATCGGGCCGGAGGCGACATCTGCGCTGGCGTCATCGCGTGGAGCGTCTCTGGCGCCGGCGTCATTGCGAGGAGCGCCTTTTGCTCCGAAGCAATCTTCCGTGCCCCTGCTAGATGGGCCGGTGCGGTCGCTCGTCCCCGGCCAGACGGCCATCGGCGGCGGCTGGTGCGTCGAGGTGACAGCCGCGGATCGCGCCGCCTTTCGGCCTGATGAGTCCGCCGACGCCCTGTGGGCCGCCTGCCTGGATGCCCGCGCGGTCGGTTCGGAGCTGATTCTCCGGCCGCGGCGGCCCGGCGACCGTTTTCAGCCACAAGGGATGGCCGGGCACAGCATGAAGCTGAATGAATTCATGATCAATCTCAAGATCCCCAAAGATGCCCGCGCTGGCTGGCCGTTGCTGATCGGCCGCGGCGGGATCGCCTGGGTCTGCGGTTTGCGCGTCGCCGAATGGGCCGCCGTACGCGAGACGACGCGGGATGTTTGGGTTGTGAGAGTCGCCCGTTCACACGAAAACGACTGAAGTCGTTACTACCGACCAGCCAGGGCGCGAAGTCCCAATTTACCATGTCTCAGTCCACCAACCTGCCAACCGTCCATCTCTTGCCGGGCAAAGAGAAGCCCGTCCGCCGGCGCCACCCGTGGATCTTTTCGGGCGCCATTGATCGCACGCGCGGGGAGATCGCGCCAGGCGGCCTGGCCGACGTGTTCGACGCCCGCGGCGAGTGGCTGGCGCGCGGCTACGCCAACCCCCGCTCGCAGATCGTCGTCCGCATCTTGACGTGGGATCGCGACGAGGCGCTTGGCCCCGATTTCTGGCGCAGGCGGCTGGTCGCGGCCGCCGCGGGTCGGGCGGATCTGGCCGCCGACCCGGCCACGACCGCCTATCGCCTGGTCTACGCCGAAAGCGACGGCCTACCCGGCCTGATCGTGGATCGCTACGCTGATTGGCTCGCCGTGCAATTCCTGACGGCCGGGGTCGAGGCGCAGCGCGAGCTGTTCATCCCGCTCCTGGCCGAGTTGTTCAATCCAACCGGGATCGTGGAGCGCTCCGATGCGGCGGTGCGCCGGCAGGAGGGTTTGCCCTTGCGGAGCGGCCCGGTTTGGGGCCGGCCGCCGCCGGCCGATCTCGAAATCGCCGAGAACGGCTACCGCTTCCGGGCCGATCTGTTGGGCGGGCAGAAGACCGGCTTCTATCTCGATCAGCGGGAGAACCGGCGGATCGTCGCCGGCCATGCCCGCGGCCGGCGGGTGCTGAACGCGTTCAGCTTCACCGGCGCGTTCGGCGTCTATGCGCTGGCGGCGGGCGCGGCGCACGTAACCAACGTGGACAGCTCGCACGAGGCGCTGGTCGGCGCGGAGGCCAACCTGCACCTGAACGGCTGCGATCCCGATGTGCAGGCCGAGGCGATCGCTGGCGACGTGTTCCAGGTGTTGCGCGCCTTCCGAGACGAAGGCCGGCAGTTCGACCTGGTGATCCTGGATCCGCCGAAGTTCGCCAAGAGCAAGGCGGAACTGGACGGCGCGATGCGCGGCTACAAAGACATCGACCTGCTTGGGCTGAAACTGCTGGCGCCGGGTGGGCTGCTGGCGACCTTCTCCTGCTCGGGGCTGGTCACGGCCGACCTCTTCCAGAAGATCGTGTTCGGCGCCAGCGTAGACGCCGGCCGCGAAGCCCAGATCATCGCCCGCCTGGGCCAGGGCGCCGACCACCCGATCCGCCTCAGCTTCCCGGAAGGCGAGTACCTGAAGGGTCTGCTCTGCCGGGCCGTGGACGACTGACGACTGCCATGCCCTCCATCTACGAACGCAAAGCCGAATACTGGACGCGTGACCTGTCGGATCGGGGCTTCGAGCAGGCCGTGAAGACGGGCCTGGGTATGCTCGGCTGGGAATTCCAGGACAACACGACCGAGCACGACCGGCCCGACTTCTACATCTTCCGCCAGGTGCGCGGGGAGCGGGTGCGGGTGGCGTTGGAGCTGAAGGAGAAGCGCCAGCCCTATCGGCCGCGCTGGGCCGAGATATCAGGCGTGCCCGAAACCGGGCTGCTCGTCCTGGATGAAGTGGCCGCGCGCAAGCTGCTGGTCTATGCGCCGCGCGCCGTGTTGCTGTTTTGGGACGAAACGCAGACCGTCCGGCCCTACGTCCTGTTCACGATCATTGACCTGCTCTGCGTCCCGAAAGTGCGCGTGCAGCGGCCCATCGCGCTGAATTCGCCGCGTCTCAAGGCGAAGTGGTTGCTCGACCGTCGTCATGGTCGGCTGCTGCCCGACCTGGGCAGCGCCTTTGCTGCTATCGCTAACTACGTGGATCGGGAGATCTGGGACGACCTGCGGCGTCTGGAAGCGCACGGGGAGTTCGTTGGGGAAAGGGTTGAAACATTGTGAGACGGCTTGTCTCTTTGGTCACGATCGTGATGGCGACCCTGCTCGCGGCCGCAGCGACGGTGACGCCGGCAGCCGGCCAGAGCCAGGAGCGCCTGGTGCTGGCCTTCTACTACACCTGGTTCGACGAAAATAGCTGGAATTCCGGACGCGTGCCCGATCTGCCCGCCGCGCCTTACGTGTCGCGCGATCGGGAGGTGATGGGCCGACACATTGACCAGGCGAAGGGCGCAGGGATTGATGCATTCGTGGTGTCGTGGTATGGCCCGCGCGTCGAGAACAACCAGACCGAGACCAATTTCCGGGCCATGCTCGACGAGGCCGCGGCGCGCGGCTTTCGGTTGGCGCTCGATGTCGAAGTCACGTCGCCCTTCTTCGGCGGTCCCGGCGACGTCCAGGCCGCGCTGCAAACGCTGCTCGCCACCCACGCGCGGCATCCGGCCTATCTCAAGGTCGGCGGCAAGCCGGTCATCTTCTTCTGGCGGCAGCAGCGGTTTGACATTGGCGCGTGGGGCGCCATCCGGGCGGCGGTGGATGGCGGCCGCAACAGCCTGTGGATCGAAGAGGGGGTGGATGTTAGCCCGCTCAGCGTGTTCGACGGGCATCACCTGTATAAAGTCATCTGGAACCCACCGACCGATCTGGCGTACACCGCGAACAAGTTCGCCCGGCTGGTGCGCGGCGCCGCGGCCAACCTGACCGCGCCGAAGGTCTACGTCGCGACCGCCATGCCTGGCTGGGATGATCGCAAGCTGGGCCGCGGAGATAGCTTCGGCATCAGCCGGGAGGACGGGGCGGTGTACGAACGCTCCTGGCAGGCGGCCATCGGCAGCGCGCCCGACTGGATCATCATCACCAGCTTCAACGAGTGGCCCGAAGGGACTTACATCGAGCCGAGCCAGGCCTACGGCAGCCGCTACCTTGATCTCACGGCCAGGTGGGCCGCCGCGTTCAAGGGCGCGCCGTTGCCGGCCCCCCAGGCTGCCGCGGCCCAGGCCATCCCCGCGCCGCGTCCCACCGCAATCGCGCCGGCGCCTACCCCCACGCCCAGGCCCTCCCCGTGGCAGCGCCGGCCGCGCCGTCCCGTCAGCCTCGAGCGGATGGAGCGCGATTTCTGGGGCGGGGCGATAGACCTGGGCGGGCCTTGATCCGCTCCTCTGCCATCTTCGACGAGGTGAGCCATGATTGATCCATCGTACATCAAAGAGGTCCTGATTCCCGAAGAACGCCTTCAGCAGCGCATCTGTGAGCTGGGCGCGCAGATCAGCCGGGACTATGCCGGCCAGGACTTGCTGCTGCTGGCCGTGCTGAAGGGCAGCGTGTTATTTCTGTCGGATCTGATGCGCTGTATCACCGTCCCACACTCGATTGACTTCATGGCGACCTCGAGCTATGGGGCCAGCACCGAATCGAGCGGGGTGGTGCGCATCCTGAAGGACCTGGATGAACCGATCGAAGGGCGGAATGTGCTGATCGTCGAAGATATCATTGACACGGGGCACACCCTCAGCTACCTCCTACGCATGTTACGCGCCCGCACGCCCAAGACGATCCGCATCTGCACATTGCTCAACAAACCGGGGCGCCGCGAGGTGGATGTGCCGGTGGATTACATCGGTTTCGACATCCCGAACGAGTTCGTCCTCGGCTATGGGCTGGACTATGCCGAACTCTATCGCAACCTCCCCTACATCGCGGTGCTGGCGCCGCACGTATACCAGGACAAGTGAGCTGAAAGGGCGTTTCGCCTCCGGGGCGTGGAAGCACCCTGAGCGGAGCACGGCGTCAGTTCGCCGGGCGCAGTCGAAGGAGGCGGCCCCCGCGCCGGCCGCTTCCGAGCACGCCATCACGGCGAGCAGGAACGGGCTGCGGATCAACACGGATAGACGCAGATTCTCTTTCTTATCCGCGTTAATCCGCGTATATCCGCGGCCCGTCCTCGGCTTCATGCTCGTGTTGCTGGTGTTCTTCTGGGCCGCCCCAGGCCCCGGCGCGCAGGCCGACGGCCTGATCATCAGCGCGGCACCGCCGGGGGAAGCCGGGCCTCAAGTGGACGCCGCCCAGATATCGCCGGCCCTGCGCGGGCCAGCACCCACGGCCAGCACGCCGCGCACCTATGTGGTACAGCGCGGCGACACCTTGTCGGCCATCGCCGCGCGTTTCGGCACGAGCGTGGCTGCCCTGATGAGCCAGAATGGCCTGGCGAGCGCGGATCGCGTGGCGGCCGGCCGCGTCCTGCAGATCAACACAAGCGCCGCGCCGCTGCCGGAGCTGCAAGGCGACGGCGCGCTGGCGCGCGTCCAATTCTGGCCGTGGCCGCCCGTCCAGGGCCAAACCCTGGCGGTCTGGCTGCACACCCGCGTGCCCGTCAGCCTGACCGTGCGGTTCGGGGCGAGCACGATCCCCGTCGTGACCGAAGGCCGATGCAGTTGGGCGTTGGCGCCCATCGAAGCGCTCGCCGCCCCCGAAACTCGTGCCTTGACCGTGACCGCCGGCAGCACGACCCTGGCGTTTCCGGCGCCGATCCGGGCGGGCGTCTTCGAGACGCAGGAGATCGCAGGAGAGGTCAGCGACCCGATCCTGAGCCAGGTCGCGAAGGTCAACGCCGAGTATGCGCGCATGACCGCGCTCTTTGCGGGCCGGAGCGCGGGCGGCTGGACCCCGCGGGGCCGGTTCATCACCCCGCTGGCGGCCGGTGTGGCGTATGAGTTCAGCTCGCCGTTCGGCTCACGGCGCACCTACGGCAGCGCGGCCGGGTTGACCGCCCATGCCGGCGAGGATTACGCCGCGCCGCCAGGGACGCCGGTGTTGGCGCCCGCGGCCGGCGTCGTCGCCCTGGCCGAGCCGCTCTTTGTGCGCGGCAACGCGGTGGTGCTCGACCACGGCCACGGCGTGTTCACGGGTTATTGGCATCTGGAGACGCTGGGCGTGAAAGCGGGCGAGCGCGTGTCGCCGGGCCAGGTGATCGGCGCGGTCGGCAGCACGGGGCTGAGCACCGGGCCGCATCTGCATTGGGAGCTGCGCATCGCCGGCGTGGCGGTGGATCCGTTGCAGTGGGTGGAAAAATAGCAAATGGCAAATCGCAAATCTGCAAATCGCAAATCGTGGGCGGCGGGGGCCGCTTGGTGATTTGCAGATTTGCAGATTTGTGAATGGCTTACTTCTTCTCGGGAGCCTCTTCGGCGCCTTCCTTAGCGGCCTTGCCCTTCGCCACCACCTCAACCTCGGCGGCCGGGGCCTCCCCTTCGGCTTCCTCAAGCGTGCCGGCGCGCGACAGCGTCAGGCTGAACGCCACATGATCGGCCGGGGTCACGATGCGGACGCCGCTGGGCAGGTTCAGGTCGCGTACCAGCAACTCATCGTGCTCGGTCTTGAGCCTGGTCAGGTCGGCGACCAGGTGGCCCGGGATGTCGCGCGGCAGGCACTCGATCTCGACACGATCCAGGTTGCGCACCAGCACCAGATCGCCGTTGGCCCTCATGGCCGGGGCCTCCCCTGCATGCACCAGTGGCACCTCGAGGCGCAGCTTCTCGGTCAGCGACACGGCCTGGAAGTCTACATGCAGCAGATTATGCCGCACCGGGTCGCGTTGCACCTCGCGGGCCAGCACCTGCAGCGGGCCTTGCCCGGCGATCTCCAGCGTCAACAGGCCGGTGCCGGCCCCATGCAACGCCTTCTGCAGCGCCTTCGCGTTCACCGCGATGGCCTGCGCCTTCACGCCGCCGCCATACACAATGGCCGGCACGCGGGCCACATCGCGCAACTCCCGCACGGGGTGACGCCCCGTCCCGCGCAGTTCAGCTTCCAGAGTCACTTTTTCCATCGGTCTCTCCCCTTGGCCCGGCCTGCTGGCCGGGGTGTTCTTTGTTGTTGGCTGCACCCGCCGGTGCATCAGACCCAAAGAATAGCCTGGCGCAAGCCGGGCCTTGAGTACAAAGTGTTGCCATTCTACCCGAAGTGCCCCGCTTCGTCAAAAGCGGGGCATGGGGTATGTTTGGTTGGGGCGTCGCCGTCGCGTCAGGCCCTCACTGGCTGCGGATGATCAGCGGCAGGTAACTGCGATACGATTCTCGCGTCGGCGTCGGTGTCACGGTCGGCGTCGGCGACGCTGTCGGCGTGACGGTCGGCGTTTCAGTCGGCGTCGGCGACGATGTGGGTGTGATGGTCGGCGTTGCGGTCGGCGTCGACGACGATGTGGGCGTGACGGTTGGCGTGGCCGTGCGGGTCGGCGACGCTGTGGGCGTGACGGTGCGCGTGGGCGTGGCGGTTGGTGTCGCCGTCGCCACAGCAATCGTGATCATGTGCGTGGCCGTGACCACCCCGTCCGCGTTGCTCGCCGCGACGGTAATCGTCTGCGCGCCGGTCGCGCTCCAGGCGAACGACGCAGCGTCGCTCAGGCCGCCGGTATGGATGATGGCTGATTGGCCGGTCGCGTGCCAGGTGTAGGTGAGGGGCGTCGTGGCGGTGATGGGTTGGACATGGGCGGTGAAGGTGTAATTCTCGTTCGGCGCGCCCGTCGTTGGCCCCGCGATGACCGCCGCAGTCGGCGGCCGCGGAAGCAGGCGCGCCTCGGTGGATGCCAGATCGTTGTCGGAACGAGTTTGCAGCAACGTCCGCTCGGGATCCACCCAGCCGAAGACGGTGCGCACGCCTGCGGGCGGATCATCCAGCCGCGCGGTGATGAGGAGCTGGCCGGCCGGCGGCAGATTGCTGATCGTCTCGCTGAAGAAGACCGTGCCGGTGATCGGGTCGTCCAGCATCAGCCGCAGCGGGACGGCGTCGGCCGCGACCGCGCCCCAGTTCATCACCGCAATCGTGACGCTCAGCGCATCGTCGGCGGTCAATTCTGCCCACAGGTAGTAGGGGCTGACCGCCGGATCGGGCCGGACAGCCCAGGTGAGGGTCTGCGCATTGTTGGCCGTGACGACCTCCGCGAAGTCGGCCTGGTTGGGGTTGACCACGGCGGTCACAGTGTAGCTGCCGCCGGGCAACGCGCCGAAGTTCCAGGGCGTCGTCAGGGTGTAGCTGCCGCCCGCGGTCAGGGCCGGTAGCGTGTCGGTGACGACCGTAATAGCAGCAGCGAAGGCATCCTGAGCGGAACGAAGCGTCGTTTGCGGAGTGAAGTCGAAGGAGGCCGAGGCGCCCACTTCGCTATAAAACGCCACCGTCGTCGGCGGGCTGTCGGTCGTGCCCAGGTTGCGGATCACCGTCACCAGCCCGATCTCGCTGCCGCCCCACGGCTCCGCGGCCACGGCGGCCAGCGCCAGGTCGGGGCCGAACGCGGCCAGATGCCCGATGTTGTCGGCCTCGTTCGCCTCGGTGATGGCGTTCGCCGGGTCGGCCACGGCGTAGAGATGGCGCACACCGCCGGTGGTCGGCACGACATATGGGGTGGTCAGGGTCGCGGTGAAGCCGGCCGCCAGCGGCCCTGGCAGGTCGCGCGTCGCGATCAGCGTCCCGCCCGCGGCCGGATCGCCGTCGTAGAACGCCACGGTCACGCCGGCCAGCGTCAGATCGCCGGTATTGCCGACCGTGGCCGAAAGCGTGACCGTCGCGCCGGGCGCGGGATGGTCGTCGGAGACCGTCAAGACGGGGCCTGAGCTTGTCGAAGGCGAGCTTGTCGCCGGCCCGCTCAGATTGCGGATGAAGGTGTGGGACAGGGTCAGCAGGTCGGTCTGGCCCTCGGTCGGCAGCGTGTAGGTCACGACTTCGCCGGTCCCCGGCACGGTCGTCGTGTGTGTCACCGACGTGATCGCGGTCGCGGCGTAGCCCATCAGCAGCCGGCCGGCCCCGTCGAGGCCAGGCGCGGGATACGCCTCGCTGGCGCGGTCGTCGGTCAGGCGCACCGGGTTGCCCCACAGCCCGTGCGCCTGGTCGAAGAACGCCACGAATAGATCGCGTTGCGTCGCCTGCGCCGTGAAGACCGCGGCCAGGTTGCCCGCCGCGTCCTGCACGACGCGGAACTCGTCCAGCGCGCCGATCTCCGCGGGCAGGGTCAGCGTCACGGTCGCGCCCGTCGCCAAATTCTGTAGGGACAGGGCTTGCCCCTGTCCGGTTCCCACAGTAGCGGGGGCAGGTGCAAGACCTGCCCCTACAGCGCCACCCGCGATCCAGACCACCAACGGCTCGTTGGCCGCGTTGTAGACCACCTGCGGGCTGCGGTGGCCGAGATCGTCGTCGGTGCGCTGGATCGGCGCGGCCCAAGCCGACCCATCCCACGCCGTGGTGAACAGTTGCAGCGTCGGCGTGACGCTCCCCGTCGGCGTCAGGTAGCGGGTGAACGCGACCGTCGCCGCGCCGGCGCCGTAGCCGGCCGCCAGATCCACCAATCCGGGGATGTCGTCCACCGCCACGGCCGATGCGGCCCAGCCGGCATCGAAGAACGCGGTCACGATGCGGTCAGGATCGGTGGCCGTGCCGCTGAGCAGCCCCGCGTCGTTCTGCCGCCACGCGGCCAGCAGCTTGCCGCCGGCGTTGGCCGCCAGCCGCGGGGTCATGTCCAGGCTGGCGTTGTTCGTCAGCAACGCCACCGGCGACCACGTCCCCAGCGTCGGGCTGTAGACCGCGGTCGCAATCTCGATCTTCTGCGCCGTCGTCACGTCGAACGTGGCGGTGATGGGCAGCGTGTCGTTCAGCCGTTGCCAGACCGCCACCCCCTCGCCGCCCGCGGCCCAGGCCACCTGCGGCGCGCCGTCGAGCTTGTCGTCGTCGGTGACGCCCGCGGGCACGCGCCACGCGCTGCCGTCCCACCGGCTGAACGCGATCTCCTGCGCCTGGCCGACCGGCTTCGCGATGTCGTCGTGTACCCACAGCAGCAGCGCGTCGCCGGTGATCGGCTGCACCGCCAGCGATGGCTCGGGGTAGGTGTAGACGTTGGAGACCAGGAGGCTGGTGATCGCGGTCGTGGCGGAGCGGGCGAGCGGCGCGATCTCGCCGGCGGTGCGCGCGAAGGCCTGGCGGGTGGCCGACGCGGCGCGGAAAGCGGCGTAGTCTGGGGTAGGCGCGTGGCCGATGAGGCTCCATTCCAAAGGTTCTGTGGCAGCAGAAGTGAAGGTCAAAGCCATCTGACCCGATCCAGCAGGCCACTCGGCCAGCTTCCAGTCGCCGCGATCTTCGAGGCTGAACCAGGCCAGCCGAAACTTGTAGCCACCGTAACCATATGCGCGCAGGGATGCGATATGCACATCTTCGATATCGTAGCCGAACGTGCCTTTGCCGCCCAATCCACCATAGATATGCCCTTCGACCACCCAGAGGTCCGCTTTCGCCCCCAGCTCAACCGGGAAATCCAACCCGATTTGGGCATCGGCGACGTGAAACGCCGGCTGAAAGGTGAATGTGAAGCCGCCGGAGAGTTCCGGTGTGATTTTGATGTAGAGCTTGGCGCGATCATTGAGCCAGTTCCGCACCTGCGGCACTGCGCTCAGTGCAACATAGGCAGGCGGGCCGAAGGGAGGTAGTGCATTCAGTGCATCCGGTATGCCGACGTCCTTACTGAACTCGCGTGATATCGAACCGCCGATGTTCAGCTCTTGGACGATCACGTAAGGCGATGCTGGCCCCAACACACCGCTCAATCTGCCGTGGTATTCGAGGTCGAATTCATGGCCGATCAGTTTCAGAAAGGCTTTTGGTTTCCTGCCAGTGGTTGCCCGATCTCGTTCCCGGCTGATCTCTAGATCAAACGCGCCGCCGCGCGTCGGCAGCGTCATCTTGACGTTGGTCTGCCATTGGAAGTGGTTCAGGTCACCTGGGAGGAATCCGAAGCTGAACTCCTCACATTCTTCCTTTGGGCGACCTTGCTTGTGCTTGCACAACGGCTGACCGGGGAAAGCCATTTCCAACACCAACGCCTGGTTGCCGATGGTAGGCAGCGCGTTGACGCCATCCATGATCCACTGCGGCAGGCGGTAGCCGCTCAGGTACAAATCGAAGGACTTGGACACCTTGTTACCGCTGCGCGCAACGACGCTCAGGACATTGGGGCCTTCGCGGAGGCGTTGATTGATGTTCAGGTCATAATGTGTGCCGGCCGGAACACTGTCTGTATGTCCATTCAAGGTGAACTCGACGGTTCCCGGCGCCAGGCCCTTCCAATCCACGATGGCCGAAAGCGGCAAGCTCAGTCCATCTAGCCCGAGCATGAAGAAGCCATCTTTGGGGCAGTCAATTTGCCCACAGGCGCCTTTCACGTCGGTAATGATGATATCACCAACCTGCGCCGGCGGTGGTGGCGGCTGACCCTCCACCGGCGTGAAGATGACGCTGGCCGACGCGGGGAACGTCTCGCCCGTGGTCAGGTCTTGCGCGGTGATGATCGCGGTGCCGGGGGTGGAGGAGCGAATCGTGGTAGTGAGTTGACCACCGGGGCCGACAGCGCCAATTGAATGAGAGAAAGCTATGCCAGACAGACTGGAAAGAAAGTGGACTTGGTGATCGACTGATGCGTCTGATAAAGTGACAACGGATGTAGACGTGTCATCTGCTGGTACCACGGTTGGTGCGGCTGCCATGGTAGGACTTGGCTCAAATGTAACAGAAAAAGAAAACTGAACCTCAGCAGGATTACACGAGCCCGAACAGCTTTCATAACGATTCATCGCACGAACTGCTATCACATTTGTCCCTGCGTGCAAGAACGCAGCGTCTACAGGATACGTAGCAATGGGGCCACCCCAATTGCCGTCTGAGTGACCAACTATCTGAGAGTTAACAAAGGCGTCTCCGAAATTGTCCACGATGAACTGGAGATCGGAAGGCAAGTAAGTAGCTGCTGGCGGTAGGTCGAAAGTTCTGCGAAACAACACTTTGTCGCCATCGCCAGCCCAGGTAGTTGCCCAGATAGGACTAGCGCCGGAAATGAATGCTACCCAACCGCTATTGCCATTGACGATAACGGCCGTCTGCCAAGTTGAGTCGTCAAATGCAGGGTCGACCCATCCCTCCGGTTCGGCGATTCCAGAACCATAAGGGATCAGAAACACCTTCACGGTTGTGTCGCTGGTCAGAGTAAGAGTTTTGGTGGCTCTTGGAGATCGCTGTGTTGCAGGCAAACCAGTCATCGGTGAAAACCACGCAATAACCACTGCAAGGCTGATAGAAATGAATGTTTTGCGAGTGTATTGAGCGGACATGATGGCACCTCCTGATGTGGGACAAGGCAGGCCAGGCGCCTGCGAACGAACCGGCGACCGCGGCGCGAGAAACGTGCGGATCGGGGAGGCTGTGTGCGGGGGAGTCAGTGCAATGGCGCGCGGGCAGCGAACTCACACATAGCCTCGATGGTCTGCGACACGTCAACCTGGCAGGGGCGGAAAGGTGCGGGTGGTCGAGTTGCCATCTCTACCATGCTGGCATCCTCACTTCCGCCCATCGCGTCCAGCGGGCATCACCGGAGCCAGTGAAACGGCGGGATCGCGCCGCTGAGGTCATTGTAGTCCAGCATCGCGTCCAGCGGGCATCACCGGAGCCAGTGAAACCCGGCATATCGTGCAGCCAATCGTACACAGAAATAGAGCATCGCGTCCAGCGGGCATCACCGGAGCCAGTGAAACCGCATCTTGCCATCACGATCAATCTGATCCAGCTCGTGATGATCGGTGCTCACCAGGCGCGCATTCAATACCTGCGCCAACCCCAAGGCAACCGAGTCGGCCAGCGAGACGCGATAGGATACCTTGAACCATCCCGCGGCATCCATCAGCGGTCGGTCGAATGCTTCGAGCACGGTGATGGACAAGCCGTAGATGCCGTCTATCAACTGCCGGGCAGTAGCCGCATCGCGCTTGAGGCAGTCGTAGAATACTTCGTAGACGTTAACTGACGCCACGTACAACTGAATGCGACCTCGATGGGCCTGCTCCAGCAGGTCTTCAACCTTGTCTGCGCCTGGCTCATCGTTCAGATAGGCGATGAGCGCGCAGGCATCAAAGACGAAGCATTCGGGCTGATCGGCCTCTGCTGGCATAGGGTCAAAGCTCCAGCGCCTTTTCTGCTTGCTTGTTGGCCGCGAATTCGTCGGCGCTGCTCAGATAGCCGCGATATTTCCCGCGCAGGCTATGACTCGCCGTCGTTCGCTTCTTCGCACGAAAAAGGTCGAGATTCAGGATCGTCACCAGGTAAACCTGATTGCCGAAATCTTGAATCGGCTCGAGCGGACGCAACAGGCCATGTTCGTAGGTGGCTTCGATAGTTCGGGGCGCCATGATGGTCATCGGTTGGTCTCCTTCCCAAGTTATCACAATTCTTCACTCCCCGCCGATCTGACACGGATTGTAACACTTGGAGGACAGGGCGTCAATCTGACAAACGGCGCGCGGACGGTGGTCTCACACGGCCTCTGGCGGCGGCACAGTTGCCAACTTTCCGAAAAAGTTGGCAACTGTGCCGCACGTCACTCGATAACATACTCTGCAATCGGTCGTTCATCGGGATCCGTCTGGTGCAGGGCGACGAAGGGGGCGCGGCCGCCGAACCAGGCCAGCACATCATCACGCAGGACGCGCGTTGGCTGCTCGGCGAGGATCGCGCCGTAGGACGACCACGGCCACTCGCGAAAGTCAGGGATGAGGCCGTGCTTCTCAGGGTTGCGGTGAATATACCGGACCAACGCCGCGAAGTAACGGTCGCTGTCCACCAGCCGGCGCTTGAACGGCTTCTGGAACAGGCTGCCCGTGCGTTCGTAGCGAATGCTGAAGGCCATGGAATAGGCGATGAACAGGTTCTTGAAGGCGCGGGACGGCGGACAGGGTTGCCAACTTTCCGAAAGTTGGCAACCCTGTCCGCCCTGCGCCAGCAGCCAACGCCGCTGCTCTTCATCGGTGCGGATGTAGTTCAGGAAATGGAAATGGTTGGGCAGCAAGCTGAAGGCGAAGGTGGTCGCCACCGGCTCGATGTGATGCGCGAACAACCGCAGGAAGTAGCGGTAGTTCTCCGCAGTGCGAAAGATCGTCTCGCCGTTGTTGCCGCGGTTGTAGATGTGATAGTAGTTGCCGCCGACCAGGGGGATCTGTAGAGTCATTGGCTGCCTCCTCGGTAGAGTTGCCAACTTTTCGGAAAAGTTGGCAACTCTAACCATTGACCGATACGTTGGAGGGCGCTCATCTTGTATCAACTCTGGGAAACAACGCGCGGGCGGCGTTCTCACACAGCCCCAATGTCGCGACACGCCGATCTGTCACGGATTGTAGCACCGTGGAATGGGGGCGTCAAATCGTGATCAGGACGGGCTAACGGTCAGCATGGCAAGCCTCTACCGAGATGCCAGGGGGGGATCGGCGCGCTGGCATTTGGTCGCGCACGTGGCCGGTGGGGGAGTCGGCCAGCCGCGCGGCTGCGCCATCACGAGTGACGACAGAATAAGATCAGCGCACAACTGCGGGAGAATGGCGAATCGCGGGCGAGGGGGTTTGGATCACGAAGTCCGAAGGGACGCGCAGCTCACGAAGCGCGAAGCCCCATCCCCCGGACGCCCTGCGTGGCTCCGCGCTCCGGTTGCACCCCTCACCCGGCCAGCGCGGCCTCGAACTCGGCGATGTCGGTCGCGCGCAGGGCCACGCCCAGCAGTTCCCGCAGCCGCGCCGGGTCGGTCAGACCGGCCACTTGCGTCTCCAGCCGGCGGTAGGTTGGCGCCGGCGGCGCCAGGCGGATGGACAAGGTATCCATGACCGCCGCCGCCAGGCCTTTGGCCTCTCCTTCGGCGCGTCCCTCAGTGCGTCCTTCAACGCGCCCTTCGGTGCGTAACCGGCGCAAAAATGGCGTATTGAGCCACGGATCGCGCTCGATCCTGGCTATCAGTCTCTCGGCCATCGTGAGTATCTCCTCATCCCGTATCAAGCTGACCAGTAGACCAAACAAGCGACTGCGTTGGTTTACATCGGCCACCTGCGCCAGCGTCTCGATAGCTTGCGGCACAACGCGCGCGGGCTGCGCGATATGCGTCTGTCCGAGCAGCGTCAGCAGCGCCGGCCGATTCAGAGTTAGCAACTCTTCAGCCGGCATCTGCCACAGCCGGATGACACGGTAGCGCCAGGCCAGGGTCAGGCCGCCGTCCAGGCAACCGATGCGATATTCGCCCGTGTCGTGTCGCCCGGCGCCTTCGCCGATATACAACACCGTGCTGCACAATGGCAGCTGCGCCAGCGCCGGGAGGTCCAACTCGCGTTCGGCGATGCGGCCCAGGTACTCCACCATCCGCCACGGCATGGGCCGGCGGCTGCGCGGCCCCTGGAATTTAACGTGCAACAGGACCTCGATGGGTTGGGGCGCTGACGGCGGCCACGCCAGGCTGACCCGGAAGATGGTATCACTCCACTTCGACCGGGCGAGTAGTTCGACGTTCAGCGGCTGCGCCTGCCGCACGGCTGCACGGTCCACGTTCAGAAACCAGGCGGCAAAATCGGGCGCAAAGTCATACACCAGATTCTTCAACGGATCATCGGTCGCCGGCATCGCGCGTTTCCTTTCAGCAACGTTAGTATACCTGAGAAACGGATTCTTGCCAACTGCCTGGTGGGGCCGGGGAAAGCGCGCTGGCGCCAGGTCGCGCACGGGGGCCGGTGGGCTTTCAGGGGTAGGTTTTTTGCATCTCGAGCCGATCCTGCCGATCTGGTGAATCTGTGGTAGGATGGCGTATCTCATTCTCTTCATTGAGGTCGGCTATGGCGAATGACCATAGCAGTAAAGGTTTAGCCCAATGGACGGCTGAGGTGACAAGCCACCTGCCGTCCCTGAGCAAGCCCCAGGCCATCGTGCTGGCCCTCTGGAGCTTTGGCATGGTGATGACCAAGGCCTGTGGCCTCACCACGGTCGCGGTCTTTCTGGCCAGCCTATTGGGGCAGAAAGAGAACAGCGTCCGGCAGCGGTTGCGCGAATGGTATTGGGATGCCAAAGACAAACAAGGGGCGCACCGCCAAGAGTTGGACGTGACGCCGTGCTTTGCGCCCCTGGTGCGCTGGGTGCTCAGTTGGTGGCCAGCCCAGGAAAAGCGCTTGGCTTTGGCCATGGATGCATCCACCTTGGGCGAACGCTTCGTGGTCCTGGCGATCAGCATCGTCTATCGGGGGTGCGCCATTCCGGTCGCTTGGGTGCTCGTGCCCGCGACGGAACCCGGGGCCTGGAAACCGCATTGGTTGGCCTTGTTCGACCACTTGCAGGACTGTGTGCCGGCCGACTGGACGGTGCTGGTGCTGGCGGATCGCGGCCTCTATGCCGCCTGGCTGGACGAGCGCATCACCAAACCGCACTGGCATCCCTTCCTGCGCATCAATGGGGGCGGCAAGTTCCGCCCCGAAGGCGAAACCACCTTTCGGCGGTTGACCACGGCAGTCCCCAAGGTCGGGAGCGCCTGGTGTGGCCGCGTCACCTGCTTCAAACGCACCCCCCTCACGTGTACTTTGCTGGCGTGCTGGACGGCAGGGCACGATGAACCCTGGCTCATCATTACGGACTTGGCCCCGGAGCAGGCCGATGTCGGCTGGTATGGCCTGCGCCCCTGGATCGAATGCGGCTTCAAGGACACCAAGCGCGGCGGCTGGCAGTGGCAACAAACCCAAATCACCGATCCCGACCGGGCGATGCGCTTCTGGCTCGCCATTGCCGTGGCCACCTTGTGGGTGGTCAGTGTCGGCGGCGAGGCCGATGCCGCCCTGCCCGCCAGCAGTTTCGACGACTTGCCGGCGACCCACATCGCCCGCCGGCGCACGACGAAACGGACCCGCCCCCGCCTGCTCAGTTGCTTCCGCCGCAGACTGCTTGTGATTCTGGCCGCGGCGCTCAGCGGCGCCGCCTTGCCGTTCGGCCGCTTCTACCCCGAGCCTTGGCCAATCGCCGCTCCCATGGGGAGTTCCGGCTAAAAACCTACCCCTGAAAGAGGGTGGGGTCGGGGAGTTGGCCCGTCACCTCGGCCAGCCAACTGCCGTCCGGCAAGCGTTGCGTGAGCGTGAGTCTGACGTGGGCGGGCAGTTTGAGGAGGATGTGCCCCCCTTTCTGCGTGATGTCCCACAGCACGTCAAAGGCATACAGCCCGGCATCCATCAAGAACAGCAGCCCGTGGCACGCCAGGCGCGCCAAAATCGTGCGCAGCAGGGCCCGTTCGCCCGTGCCTTTGCCGGTGTAGGGCGCAAAGGCGAGGTCCAGCAAGCGCCGTTGCGCCACCGCCAGCAAGCCCATCAGCCGCACTTGGGGGAACGCCGCGCTGCCGGTTCGGGCGCTGGGTTTGCCAAAGGTCGCGCGGTTGTCCGCGGTGTCGGGCATCGTGCCCGTGCTGCCATCGAAAATCACGCTGGTCAGCCCATGAAAATCCGCCGGCAGTGGGTGGAAGGAGGCCACCAGTTTCGTCCACAGCACCCGAAACACCTCCACCCCCAGCTTGACACGGGCATGGCTGAGCGCCCCGTCACTGACCAGCTTGGCCTGCGCAGGCAGGCTATCGGCCAACCACCGAAAGCCCGCCAGCATCCAGTTCAGCGCCTGGTCATAGTTGAGGTCGCGGCGCAACGTCAGCACCAGCACAAACCAGATGAGCAGGCCGGACACCAACAGCGTGCCGCGCCGCCAGCGATTCTTGCCCTGTTCGGCCAGGGTCTCGTCAATCAACGGCTGCAACAGGGTGTCAAAGGGAGCCAGACTGAAGGTGGCGCCGATCTGGGTCACGGCAACCGCCACACTCATGATTTCCATGGTTCACGCCTCCGGGCAAGAGTGGTATTAGGATCTTACCAGTGAAATTCGTGCCCAGCGCGCAAGGATTTCAGGCCTGAGCGTTCGCGACGTGCGCCAGCGCCGGAATGACGACCAGTTCCCGCAGCTTCAACACGGTGGTGGCAACTTGGCGGCCGAGGTCAGTCAGGTAGTACTTATAGCGGTGGCCGACCTTCTTGATCAGCTTGTGAATACGGAGGCGCGTCAGTAAGCGACTGATCTGGGCGGAGGTGTGCTCGGGCAGCAGCGCCCGCAAGGCCTTGTTGGTGAAACCGCTGATCGCGAACTCGCCGCGCAGCAGCACGCGGAACAGGTTGGCATCGGCCGCGCTCAAGGGATTGAAGCCCTTGTAGCGGTGCTGACCCGCGACCTGGGTCTGGGTCAACGCATCCAGGTGATGGAACGCCGACGTGGGGCGTGGCGACGGCCGAGATGAACTTCAGATAGCGCTGGTTGGCGGCTGCCAACAGGTCGCGCAGCGGCTTGAGACTGAAAAGGGCTTTCGGCATCTTGGCCCACTGGGTGGTGGCCTTGCCGTTGCGGTGATGCACCGTGCGGTATTGCTGGAAGAAGGTGACATCACTCGTGGTCGTCTCGATGCGCAGGACGTGCTGGAATTTATCGTACATCTTGATGCTGACCGGCCCCATGCGGTGCTTGAGACAGGTGCCGAGCCGCCGGACGTGGTAGCGATTGCCCATTTCGCCCTGGTAGTTGCCATGCAGCTTCTTGCTGAGGAAGGTGGCAATGTCCACCGGTTTGACGGTGTGAATGAGGGTTTCCAGGAGTTGCGGGCAGAAAGCTTGCAGATCGGCGGGCTGCTTGAACACCAGATCGGTGGCATACTCGACTTGCATGAGGCTCCAGGTGTGTACCAGGTTCAAGGTGGTGACGACGGGACAGTACTGGCGCGCCAGGTCTGCCAGTTTGGCTTGCAGTTGCTTGACATCGCATTGCGCCGCCAGGGCATTGGCCCGGGGGTAATCCGCGATGTGGACGAAAGCATTGTCCACCTGCTCGAAGGCGATACCCTGGCTGCGCAGTTGACTGGCTAGCCAGGCATGACCGTTACAGTAGAACTGCAGGCGGAACGGACACCAGGTCGGCACGCGCAGATAGCACAGCCCCAGGTCGGCATCGATGAAGTAGAAGTAGTAGTGCTGACACTTGCCTGTGTCCGGTTTCAGATACGTTTTCCCCGTGGCTTGATCGTGCCACGGTTGATATGAAGTGCACGGCTCCATCGCCGAGAAGATATGAACCAACCCTGGCTGCGTCCCGCGGGTCTTCAGAAGCTCCTGAATGCGGTCTGCCTTGCGAAAGTCGTTCTTCCGGATGCACTCGATCTCGAGGCCGTTAGCGGCGGCCAAGGCCTTCGCATTGTTCCGGATCGCCTCGCGCAAGGGCTGGGCAAACTGAGCGTAGTCAAAGATGCGGATACCATGGTCGTAAAGATACTTGGTCATGCCTTTGGCATAGCACAACGGCTGCACACTCCCGGTCAAGATCAACCGGTCGTAGCAACTGAGCACGCCGTCCAGTTGCTCGGCATACGTCTCGGACAAGAGCTGGGGTTCCATCGGCTACCTCCGGGCAAGCAAGAGCGTGGAGTGGACGATACACGAAAGCGGTCAAAATACCAAACCTGTTTGGTTCCGGCTTGTCCGGGTTAGGATACCGCAATTCTGTAAACTCGCAAGACCGGGGCATGATTTCATTCACGGGTATTGGGCTTACAAAGCTTTCCGACGCAATGTGGCGCAGGATGCTGAGACCGAGCTGCCGGTTACCGCCCCCCTCTCGGCATCCAACGTCAAGCCGCTGGCCGTGCTGCACTAGGTGCAACCCTCATCAACGGGGGCCTGGATCGCGTGCGCCCCGGCCAGCACCTACGCCAGATCATCGCCGACCGCTGGTGGAGCGTGCGGACCGTCATCCGCTACGCCCTGGCAGACGGCGTACACCTGCTCTGCTGGGCCCGCGCGAGCAAAAGCATCCGGACCGCGCTGGCAGCCCTCGCCGAGGACGATCCGCGCTGGCAGCCGTTGCCAGCGGACGCCACCGCTGCTACCCGCGGGGCGCCCGGCACCCAGGGCCGCGGCTATTGGCTGGAGACCGAACTGACGGTCTACGGCCTGACCGCCCCGGTGTGGGTCATCGTCGAGTGGGATGGCCACCCAAGCAGTCCCAAGCGGGCCCGCCTGGCCATTGGCTTGCCCACCACCGACGTGAGCACCGCGGCCGCCTGCGCCCAACTGCGCGACCGCCAACGCTTGGAGATCCTGCTCAAGCTCTTGCAGCGCCGCCAGCATCGGGCGCATTTCAGTGGGGGCCCGGTGCTCGCATCGGACGCAGAACCGACACCCTTGACGGCCGACCTGCGCCTGGAAACACAGCGGCGGCAAGTGACCACCCGGCGAGCCCACGCCCAGGCGCGGCGGCAGGAAGCACAGGCCACCCTCGAGGCACTGGCAACAGGCGCAGCCCAGCCCGGCGTACTCGGCCTGGGTCTGGCCGACCTCCGCAGCCTGCGCAAGCGGCTCACAGAGCAAGTGCAGCGGGCCGACCAGACGCTGGCCCGCTTGAACGCCCAGTTGGCGCCCGGCCAGACGACCCTCCTGGCGCCGGCCCCGTATGCGGCACTCGACCTGGCGCAGGAGAGCCTACTGAGTCAACTCAAGCTGGAACGTGTTCACCGCCCAGGAAACGTTGGTCAACCAGTTCATTGAAATGGCGCTCAAGCCCGTGTTGCGCGCGGCGGCCGAACGCCAGGCCACGACACGGCAACAGGCGGACAAGCGTTCGCAGAGCCAGCAGCACCCCAGTGAACCGCTGTGTACCGATAGCGAGCGGCTGTTCCAGATCAAACTCGCCAATCTGGAACAGGAGACCATTCTCAAGAGCCTGTTGAATCAAGGTGGCCGGCTGCTGTAGCACCCGGAAAAACACATCCTGCTCTCGGTCGCCCATCGCTTTGCGGAGCAGCGCATGCAGGCGGCTCACGAGCGGTACTGTCCCTGCCTGAACCAGCTCCGCATTCATATACCCATGACCGATGACCAGGAATGGCTACTGTTATTCACTTACGAGGAGCCCGGGGCCGATGCGCGATTCAAATGACGCATCACCCCGACTCAAAAATCGCTTATGATCCTTCCTATTGAGATGAGAGTGAATTTCAACGATCGTACCGGCACTCCTCCTGCACCACCTGCATGAACCAGCGCATCCGCCCCACACCGGTGCCGGCGGCGAGCGAACCGGCGGTGGTGACGTTGAGGCGGCCGCTTGCGCCGGCCTTGCGGAAGTCGTCAATGATGCGCTGCCGGATCGCCTCCGGGCTGCCTTCACGCAGGAGGAAGGGCGGCAGTTGGCCGTTGATGACCGCATCGGGCATCTTCTCCCGGATCAGGCCGGCGTCCACGGTCGGGCCGTAGTTGACCGAGCGGATGCCGAGGCTGTACTGCATCTCCAGCAGGTGGCCCATCGCGCTGTCCGAGTGCTGATAGCGCCGCACATCGTCGGGCGCCATCGCCGCCAACACCTTCTCCAGCACCGGATAGCAGTACTCCCGATAGAGCTTGCGGTTGAAGAGCGCGCAGTTGTCGTCGGTGATCCACCAGCCCGGCTCGCTGTTGCCGCTGAACTCGCGCAAGATCGTGTTGAACTCAACCATCTTGGCCGCCAGGATGTCCCAGAAGCGGCGCATCAAGTCAGGGTGATCGTAGAACCAGAGGAAGAGCAGTTCCGGCTTGAGCACCGAGGTCATGATCGTCGCCGGGCCGCGGCTGCCCGTGCCGAGCTTCGGCAGCGGCTTGCCGGCGGCCTTGCGCTCTTCCCACTCCGCCCGGTAATCGGCCGGCAGCGCCCACGTCCGCAGATCGGTCCCCTCGGCGCGATCCAGCACGCGGGCGAACTCATCGGAGTCGTCGGTCACCGGCATCAGCCACGGCGTGCTCCCCTCGTGATAGCTGAACTCGCAGCCGAAGAGATTCTCGATGCGCTTGGGCCATGTGCGCCAGGTGTTCTCGTCGAAGAACACCCGACCCACATATTCTCGCGTGATCGCGTTGACTTCACGGTGCAGCGCGTTGCGGTAGTCGGTGTCCTGATAGTACCGCAGCGTAGATGGCACGGCCATGAACTCGAAGATCCAGTGGTCGTCCGGCGAGAAAGACGCCGGGCAACGGGGCTTGTCCGGCGAAAGGGTCTGGCAGCGGTCGTTCTCCTCCCACCACGCGGCCACATCCAGCGAGCGGGTCAGCGCCATGAATTCAGGTTCGATGATCGCCATCAGTGCAACGCTCCTCCCATGAGGTCCAACATGACCGGCCAGGCATCGGCTGCGTAGAAGCGATGCCCGCCCGCGCCGATCAGCAACCGGCAGGCGTCACCAGCCCCGGCGGACGCGTAGATGCGCTGAAGCTGAGCGAACGCCTCTCGCACGCCGCCAAGCGGGAAGATGTCGTCGTCGCGGCCCGCCACCACCACGACCGGCCTGGGCGCAAAGAGGCCCAGTACATCGCCCATGTCGGCCACTCTCAGGATGCCCGGCACGTAGTTGTCGGCGCAGTGATAGATTGCGCCTATTGAATCACGAAAGGTGCAGAACGCGCAAGAAGGCATGGCATACGCCAGCCGCGAAAGCAGCGCTGCGGCGTAGATCGTGGTCGTCCCGCCGCCGGAGTTGCCCATCACGCCGATCCGCCGCATGTCGGCGTCACCGCGCGCGGCCAGGTAGTCTATGCCGCGCTCCACGTCATAAACCCGCTCGCCGATCAGCGTCTTGCCGACCAGGAGCGCCTGCATGGTCGCATCGTGACAGCCGTGCGGCGAGACCTTCTGCTGCGCCTGTTCGCGGCGCTCGCCGAACGACCGCTGCTCGATGCATAGCGCGGCGATTCCCCGCGCCATGCAGCCGAGCGCGAAGTCGCGATCGCCGGGGACATCCATCGTCTTGGTCTCGTCTTCGCGTTCGACGCCGATCGAGACGTGCATCCCGGTCGTGTGCCCTTGGAGGCAGATCATGAAGGTGTAGGGCGGCCTGGCGCCCTTCGGCAGGCAGACGTAGGCCGGCGCATCGGCGAACGGCTCGCTGGTGAAGACGACCTTTTCGATGACGCCGAGCGGGTGCTCCCGCGTCCAAAGCAACCGCACATTCAGCGGCCCCTTCGGCCCCGGCGCATAGCCGAGCAGCGACCGCAGCTTGCGACGCAACCGGCGCTGCCAGGCGGTCACATCGCCGCCGTCGTAGCCGAGGGCTGGCTGAAGCCCGGTCATGGCATGACGATGGTATTCAGAAGGGGAAAGATGGATTGGCGATGGTGCTGTGTCAGGCATGTTGATCCTCCGACGTGGTCTGAATTGCCCCACGCGCCAGCCCCGTTCACGGGGCGCCGCCCGGTAGCCCGGCGACTTCATCGCCGGGCGGCCCCGACCAACCGCAGCGCGCGCCGTCACCGCAACCGCCCGGACATCATGAACGTTAAGAATTTATTCCGGTAATGGGCGAGGCGTCTCGTCACTGACGCCCGCACGACCATAAATGGCTCGTGCTACCCAGCAGCGCCCGATCAATCGGGCTGGATGGCGCGCTGGCACCGGATTCAGCCCCGTTTACAGGGCGCCGCCCGGTAGCCCGGCGACTTCATCGCCGGGCGGCCCCGACCAACCGCAGCGCGCGCCGTCACCGCAACCGCCCGGACTACCAAGCAGCGCCGGATCAATCCGGCTGGCCGGCTGCCATGCTCTCCAACTCCGCGCGCCAGGCGGTTTCGTTCACGACATACAGCCCCGTAGATTCGCCGATACGCACGACGCCTTCCCCGGAAGTACGTTCCAGAATCGGAATTGTCGTTCCCTGGGCGTGATGTTCCTTCTGACGCTCAACATAAGCAATGTAGTTCGGCAAGCGCTTGCTATCGAACGAAAACGCACCATACTCCTCTTGCCAGAAGAACTCACTTCCAAGCCCCGCCTTGTTGAACCTCGTCGAGGCCACTGCCTTGACCTGTCCCACGAACTTCGCAACTGCGATAGCTGGCGGAATCGCCACCACCATATGGACATGATCCAGGACGCAGTTCAGCGCAAACAGGACACCCCCCAGACCGATGGCCTTGCTCCGCAAGAACCCCAAGATCACCGGCTCAACGCCTGACGTCAGTAACGGCTCCCGATTCTTTGTCGCCCACACCAGATGATAGAAAAGCTGACAGTATGGCACTTTCCTACCTCCCGATCCCGAACCCTTATCGTGTCTTGTTATAGACGTAATCCTCCCGCTCCGTCACCCCCGCAAACAGCTCGCGCGGCAGCGGCGACCGGGTCTTGTTCAGCTCCGCGTGCGCATCCAAATCCGCCTGCGTCGTCCACAGCTCCATCAAGATCAACCGGTCGGGGTTGACCGCGCTCTGGAAGATCTCATACTGCTCGCAGCCGTGCTCCTGCGCCGTCACCTCTGCGCAGCGTGCAGCGAACGCCTGCGCCAACTTGCCGCCCCTGCCCGCCGCGGCCGTAAAAGTGATCACCAATCGAACTGCCATTTTATCCTCCGAATAATTGACATGACTTACGCAGTAGACGCTCCCAGCCGGTCTGCGACCGGCGCAGTTGGCCTGGACATGCCGCTTTCTCTAGCCCGACCTGAGAGCGTGGCGTGCGTAAGCTCTGTTATTGACAGGAGTTACGCAGTCACAGTTCTCAGGGGGCCTGCGACCCCCATTTTATCGCCGATAAGTGCCCATGCACACCGAAAACGCCGGTCACAGACCGGCTGGGAGCTTTCACTGCGTAACTCCTGTTATTGATTGAACCACAGCTCGTACTCATCATCCCCATGCCGGATCACCAACTCGCCCGACCCGAAATCGGCGTGCGCCCACGGGCTGTCCACCATCGGATAGCCGTGCAGTTGGATCGGCTCGCCGTTGATCGTCGGCTGCACGTCCCAGCCGGTGACGACCCGGCCGACCGACGGCGAGACATACAGGAGCGCGCCATCTTGCGCCACGATCTCGGCGGCCTTCAGCCCGGCCACGAACGCATCGAACGATCCCCAATCGGCCTCGCGACCGCACTCCACCAGCCAGGTGTTCTCCCGCGCCGCGCACTGCAGCTCGCGGCCGGCGTATTGCCCTTCGTCGCCGACCGTGAAGCCGTTCTGCGAGTGGACGCCGACGTAGCCCTTGCCGACCCGCCCAAACGCCCAATTCCCCGCAAATCGCACCTCGTCGAAGCGTTCTTGCTCGAAGAAACAGTGGCTCATCCAGGCCCGCCACGTCAACCGCCAGGTGAGCGACATCACGTTGCGGTGCTGGATCACGCGCGGCAGCGTCGTGCTGCCCGACCAGTAATCGGGCCGCAACCCGGAACCCTCGCCGGAGGTATGCGGGCACGACCAGAAGATCACGACCTTGTTGCCGAGCGTCACCTGCGCCACGTGCGTCGAAGACTCGAACTCCCCTTTGCGGTGATCCTGCAAGCCGGAGATCAGGTAGTCGGGCGTGCGGTAAACCACAAAGTCCGCATGGCGGCCGCTGGTGCGCAGGATCCCCTGGCGGATCTTCGACTCCACGATCGCCTCGTTATCGGTCGCGATGTCGGCCAGGATCTTCGGAAGCTGATAGAGGCTGGTGGCGACGGCCACCGGCCCCATCCCGCCGCTGCCCGCGCTCATCGAGCCGACGCCGAACAGGAACCACGAAGTCGGCGACGTCCCCTCGAAGTCGGGATACTTCACGTAGATCCCGTAACTCCGACCGTGCGTCGTGCCCAGGACCCCGTTCAGGCTATCGGCCGCCAGATTGAAGAACATATAGTCGAGCACCGCGCCCGTCATCTGCCGCAGCTTATACTGGCCTTCGTGTTGGGCGAAGTCGTACACGTTGATGAGCGGCGCGATGCAGATCGGGTAGTACGAGTTGGAGTGCCACTCGTCGAAGCCGAAGCGCCCGCGCTGGCGCAGCCATTCGGTGATGTAGACGTAGCCCTTCTGCGAGTGGAACAGCCCGTTCTGCCGGCTGTTGGTGAACTCCTCGGTCGGGAAGAGCAGCCCGGCCAGCCACTCGGCCACGTGGAAGAGGAAGCGGTGATTCTCCGACCCCATGTACATCACCGTGTCACCCGGCTCGTCCACCCAATACTTGAAGCCGAGCACCGTGTCCTTCATCATCGCGTGGATTTGCGGGCTGAGCTTCGGCGCGGCGGCATCCCGCTCCCAGGCCATCAGCCGCAGCACACCCTGGATGACGAAGTCGGCGCAGTCCTTGCGCGCGGCGATGAACTCACACGTGTCGCGAATCACGCTCTCGTCAATCTGCTCGAAGCGGCCCAGCGCGTAGCGCGCCACCTCGCGCCAGATGTCGGGGCGAGATTCCTTGCGCAGGAAGCTGGCGTAGTGCTCCAGGACGATCCGTTTGCGTTCGGCCATGCGTTCGAGGCCGGGCATGGCGGGGACGGGCGTGACCTTGTGGATGGCGTAGGAGGAGGAGGTTGAGGTTGAGGCTGAGCTGGTCGGGGCGGCCCAGACGCACTCGATGCGGTAGCGGCCATCGGCCAGCCCCGCGCCGAAGCCAAACGAGACCGGCCCCCACGCGGCCGGTTTGGCCTCGGCCACGACCTCGCCGTCGTCGGCGACCAGCCGGGCGGTGAGCGGCGCGGCCAGATCGGGCGCGACGCCCAGCCGGAAGCCGACTTCATGCTCACCGTAGAACACGTCGCGCGCCAGCCGGATGCTGGAGACTTGCGCTTCGACGTTCGAGCGGGCGGCTTCCGACAGGCCATCAGCCAGCGGCACGCGGCCGATCAGCCCCGCGCCGGCGTCCAGCCGGAAACCGACCTGCGCCATACGGCCCAGCCGGAAGAGCGCGACCGTGACGATGTTGTCGCCCGCGCCCAGCGCCGCTTCGAAGCGATGCGTGTAGACGCCATCCGCCTGTTTGACGGGACGCGCGTCGGTGTCATAGACGGTCGCGCCGTTGATCGCGACGATGGCGCGCGAGGTAATGCCGAGCGTCAAGCGCCAGGCCTGCGCGCCGGGCGCTTGGGGCGTCAGGATCGTCGTCAGGAACGCTGCGCCGAGGTGGTTCGAGATGTTGTAGCGGCCCCATGACAGATAGTTTTCGGGCATCCGCACGAGCTGCCAGCGCAGCGTTTGGCCTCGGAAAGCCATCTCCGCGCCCTCGTGGGGACGCGAACCCAGGATCGCCTGCGCGTCGCCGACGATCTGCGTCATCGCGACGCGACCGACCTCCGCGCCGGGCCGCTCGAACAGCGTCAACCCCTGGACGGTCGCCGAGAGGTCTTCGTAGAACGGCCCAAGCATCAGCCAGGGCTTGATGATCTCACCCGCCGAAACGTGGCGCGATAAGTTTGGATGCATATTCATTCTCCCTCATTTGAACAGATAGGGCAAAACACAGCCGGTGACGAATCGCCCGGCCTCGGAACACAGGAACGCCACCCCTTCCGCCACATCCTGCGGCGAGATGTTGCCCCGCTCGTTCCAGGCTGCGCCGTGATCGCATTGCGCGATGGCCTCGTCCAGGCTGGCAATCCCACCCACAGGACCGGGGGCAATCACGTTCATCGTCACCCCGGCGCGCCACGCCGGCTCGTGCGCCAGGAGGAAAGCCTGGATGCGCGCCGCCTTTCCGAGGTTGTAGGCGTAGGCAGGAGACAGCCGGGTCGGGTGCATGGCGATGCCAATAATCCGGCCCCACCGCCGCTCGTACATACCGGGCAAGACCAGCGGCATCAGGTGCAGGAACGGCGCCAGCTCGTGCTGGACGTCCTCGGCCACGTCCGCTGGCGACAGCCGATCCACCGGCTCGCCGTGCCATCCCGCGCCGGGGCCGATCACGCAGATGTCCACGTGGCCAAACGCCCGGCGCGTCGCATCAAACAGTGCCTGGCAGCCCTCGGCCGTGAAGACATCCGCCTGCACTGCAATCGCCCGGCCGCCACGGATTTCAATGTGTTCCACGATTGACCGCGCAGCTTCGGCGCTCGTGCGATAATTGACGACGACGCTCACCCCTTCGCGCGCCAGCGTCAGCGCGATGCTGCGCCCCATCCCATTGCCGGCCGCGCCAGTGACGATAGCAACTTTGCCTCGAATCATCATTGCATTCCTCTTGACAGGATGTACAGGATTTCAGGATCGTCCTGTCGAAGATCCTGTCCAACACTTAGGAATCGTCACAGAATAAGTGCTGTAATCTCAACACTGCACCAAAGCGGAGCATCCTGAGCGGAGTGGCCGTGCGCTTCCGGCCACGTAGTCGAAGGATGCGCAGCGGTCTCCAAAAGGCCGCATCCTTCGACTGCGCACGGCGAACGGCTGCCGTGCTCCGCTCAGGATGCTCACCCTGGGTACGAGAAGAGTTGCCTTTCCTATTCTGTGACAGTTCCTTATCGTCGCGGTTCCGAGCAAAGCGCCAGCAGATCGCCCACGTCCGCGGTCGCCAGACACTCGGTCGCATCGGCCGCGCCGTAGTAGATCTTCACCTCGCCGCTCTCCTCCAGGATCATGCCGCCGGGGAAGATGGCATAGTTGCGGAAGCCGCCCTCGATCTCGTAAGGCGCTTCGGGCGCCAGCAGCGGCAGCTTGCTCATGCCGATGACCTTCCACGGCTCGTCCAGGTCGAGCAGCATGACGCCGGCGGTGTACCGCTTCTGCCACACCTCCTCCCAGCCGTTCTTCCCGCGCGACGAATCACGATCCACCGCGTGGAAAGTCGCCAGCCACCCCTTCGGCGTCTTGACCGGCGGCGCGCCCGGCCCGATCTTGTCGTTGGCGTAGGGCACATCTTCGACCCCCAGCACCAGGCGCGAGTTGCCCCAATAGCGCAGGTCGGGCGAGTCGGAGGCCCAGATGTCGAAGCGATCCCGGCCGCCGCGGCTGTAGACGGGGAAGGGCCGCTCCAGCCGCATGTACTTGCCGCCCATGCGCTCCGGGAAGAGCGCCATGTTGCGATTGTCGGGCACGCTCACGCTGAGCACCTCGAACCGCTCGAAGTCATCGGTGACGGCGATCCCGCCGCAGACGCCGTGCAACGTGTCCACGGCGAAGCACATATAGCAGCGGCCGTCCATCACCGTGAGCCGCGAGTCATACACGCGATTGACCTCATCATCCTGCCACTGCCAGCACGGTTTGGGCTGCACTTGCCACTTGACGCCGTCGTCGCTGAACGCCAGCCCCAGGTTCGTGGCAGCCGGATGCACCGAGTCGGCCCGATAGCCGTAGTCGTTGCGAAAGACCATGACGTACTTGCCCTGGTACTTCGTCACGCCCGCGTTGAAAATCAGCCGCGCCTCGTAGGGCACATCGGCGGTCGAAAGGACGGGATTCGCCGGGTGGCGATGGATGACGGGGGATGAGGTGAGGGGACCGGTTCCGATATACATGAAAGCTCCTTTGGACGATGGACGATAGACGACGGACGATCGAAGACGAATGACGGATGATGGTCTGGCCTCAGCGCGTTTGGTCGGCGCCGCGCCACCAGACGAGCGTAGCGATCAGCCCGGCCAGGGACACCAGGGCGACGGCTATATAGCTATGCGGGCCAAGCGGCGTTGCGCGCGGGCTTCCCGCCTGACTGAGCAGCGCGGGCACTGACCACGGAAACCAATCCCCCCATCCGGTGGCGGCTGCGATTTGTGCCAGGGCGACCGTAAGAATCGTCCAGCCGAGCGCCGGCAAGAAGCCCCGCCCGATGCAGGCAAACAACGCTACCGGAGACATAAGCGCCAGAGTCAGGCAGGCGATCATCGCATCAATGCGGATGCTTTGCCAGAGGAGTGCCTGGGACCAGTCGGGCAGCACCACCGCTGCACCCACAACGAGGCCCACCACGAACACGAGCGACGTGAACACCGCGCCCCAGACGACGATGACCACGAACTTGGAGAGAACAGTCGCTTCGCGTGAAGCCGGAACGGCAAGCACTTCTTTGGCCGTGTGATCCGAGAACTCCCGGCCAAACACCCAGGCCGTCACGAATGCCGAGATGATCCCGCCGCCGCCAAAGATCCCCTGCGCCAGGTAGCCAAGCATCGCCGGCCAGTCTGCCACTCCGGCGGCAATCTGCGCCTTGACGCTGATGATGCCCATGGCTCGGGCGCGCTCGGGGTCCTTGAGGATCCACATGAACAGGCCGCCTGCGAGGGGCACGAGACAGAAGCCGAATCCGGCCAGCCACGGAACCGGCGATCGGCGCGCTTTCAGAAACTCGCACCACAGAGCCGCACGAAATAACTTCATGGCACGCCTCCGGTAAGGCGAAGGAAGTGCTGCTCCAGATCTTCCTGCTCAATGCTGAGCCGAATCGGCGGCGCGCCTGCCGCGACCAGGATGCGCGCCACCTCATCAGGTGCCTCCACGGCCCGCACATCGGTCAGCGCGAATCCGCCTTCGCTCGAGTCTCTCACGGTATGGCCAGCCGCCTGGAGCACCGCACGCGCCGCAACTCGATCGCGGGCATCCACCATCAATCGCCGCTCCCGGCGGCGCTCAAGGTCGGCTGTACCCCATTCCTCGACCAGGCGGCCCCGGTGGATGATGCCGATGCGCGTCGCCAACCGATCGACCTCGGCCAGGATGTGGCTGGACATGAAAACCGTGACGCCCTGGTCGTGCGCCGCGCTTCTGAGGAACTCACGCACCTCGACTACGCCCGCCGGGTCCAGGCCGTTGGCCGGCTCGTCCAGCACGACCAGTTCCGGCTCGTGCAGGAACGCTCGCGCCAGTCCCAGCCGCTGCAGGTTGCCCGTCGAGAGGGTTCGGGCCGGCCGATCGGCATACGGGGCGAGGCCAAAGCGTTCGATTGCCTGCCCCGTGACTTTGGGGTCAGCAATATCGTGCAGCCGCCGCGCGACCTCCAGGTTCTCGCGCACACTCAACTCGGGATAGGCGGTCGGCCTTTCCACCAGGTGGCCGACGAGGCGCCACGGCCCGCGGCCGCCCGGTCCGACCGTTTCACCGAACAGCGACATGCTTCCTGCGCTGGGACGGATCATCCCCAGCAGCGCCCGGATCGTGGTCGTCTTGCCTGCGCCGTTGAGGCCGAGGAAGCCGTAGATCTCGCCGCGGCCCACACTGAGATCAACGGCATCTACGGCAAGCACATCGCCGAAACGCTTCGACAGACCTTGGATATGGATTACGGCAGTCATTCAATCCTACGCTTCTTTAAAACGTTCGAACGTTGGAACGTTCCAACGTGTGAACGTCAAGCATTCAGGATCTCTCGCAAACGCGCACACACGATCCATTCCTGTCCCGGTTCGAGCGTCTGCGGATTGACGTACACGCCGCTCGACCCGGCGGCAGCGAGCGCGATGCTCCGCTCCCCCTCGCGCAGCCGTTTGAGGATGTCGTCACGCGTAACGCCGAGGCCCGCCTCATCGAAGATGATCTCGGCGCGGGGCATGGGCTGGCCGGCCTCGCTGGGGAACGCACGGCGGGCCGTCACGCCCGGCACGCCGTCGAACGCAGCGATCACCGTCTGCACCTGCTCTTCCCACGTCTGCATGATCGCCGCGTGATCGAGCGCCAGGTAGCGCTTCACCGCAACCATCAGCCCGGCGATCTCCTCTTTGCCCACCTTCATCGGCCGGCCGAGCGCCATGCGCGGGCTGGCGTGGAACGCGATTGCCTCGATCAATGCCTTGCGGCCGACGACGAGCCCGCTGCTCTGCGGCCCGCGCAGCCCCTTGCCCCCGCTGAAGAGGGCCAGGTCGGCGCCCATCTGCGTGAAGCGCCACAGATTTTCGACCGGGGGAAGCTGGGCTGCGGCATCCACGATGAGCGGGATGCCGCGGCGCCGGGCGAGAGCGATCCCATCTTCGAGCGGCACCTGCCCTTTCATCCGAGAGACGTTGTAGAAGTAGAAGATGGCGGCCGTCCGTTCGTTGATCGCCCCCTCCAGCTCGTCCGCCGTCGCGCCCGCCTCCGTGCCGACCAGGACGATCCTCGCCCCCGCGTGGCGGATGGCCTGGGCATAGCCCACGATGCCCGCCTTGTGGACGAGCACCTCGTTCTTCATCCCCGCCGTGTTGTCGGGCAGCCGGCCGCGCAGATCGGGATCGATGCCGGCCATGCAGGCCGCCGTGCTGAGCACGATCCCGGCGGCCGCGCCGCACGTGATGTACGCAGCCTCGTTGCGCGTCCACTCGGCGATGCGCTGCCCGACCTTGGCCTGGAGCTCGTCAATCTCCACGAAGTGCCCCGCCGCCTCAGCCATCGCGGCCAACACCTCCGGCGGCATCAGCGACCCGCCGAGCACCGTCACCGTCGCCAGGCCGTTGATGACCTTGCGGACGCCGAGTTCATCATAGATGTCCATGTCGAATGCTCCACGATTGGCCGGGATTGGACAGGATGAACAGGATTCACAGGATGATCCCAATATTTCGATCCTGTTCATCCTGTAATCCTGTCTGGGATCCACTTGTCCAGGCGGGCCTATCCCTGCAACTCCGGCATCCGCCAATACGCGGCCGGCGCGTGCTCCCACTCCGGCGCGCTCAGCCCCTCCGGGTCATAGACGATCTGCCCCGCCCGGATGGTCAGCTTGCAGGCCAACTGCTCATGGCCGATCAGCCTGGCCTTGCCGCAGTCCACGTAGCCGAAGTCGCCGATCAGATGCTTGAGCACGGCCACGTCCGCCTCCGCGCCGAGGTTGAACGCGCCCAATTCCGGCCGGCCGATCTCCTGCGCCGGGGTGACGGTCGAGCGGAAGATGACTTCGGGCAGCGGCATCCCCATGCACAGGCACTTCGACATGGTCGTCAACATGCTGAGCACCGGGCCGTTGACGTTGCCCATGTGGAAGTCGGTGCTGATCGAGTCGGGCACGAAGCCATCCTTGAACGCCGGAACCGCGTTGCGGAACCAAAAGCTGCCCGCGCCGTGCCCCAGATCGAAGATCACCCCGCGCTTGCGCGCCTGCCACAAGTGATCGTAGGCCTCGCCCTGGCTATCCACGATCGGAAACTGCTGGGCGAAGACGTGCGTGTGGATGTCACCCGGCCTCAGTTTTTTCAGGATCAAGTCCGGGTAGGGGCGTTCGGGCGGCCGGGGCCAGAAGTCCACCATCACCGGCATCTGGCACAGTTCGCCCGCCTCGACGGCTCGCTCGACTGAAGCCCAGGGCGGGTGCGCCGCGTCCCACGGCAGCCGCGTCCAGTAGTGCGCGGTCTTGATCCCGACGATGACCGAACTGTACGCTTCGGCCACGGCTGCGGCGATCTTGGGCTGCATCTCCCCGACGACCTGCTCGCCCTCCTTGTTGACCATCCCGTCCCCAGCGATGTTGAGGTAGGCCAGAATACGCACCTTGGAGCGGTCAATGCAATTGGCCTTGAAGTCCGAGAGGTTACGCCAACCGGCTGTGCCCGCATCAACCGTAGTGGTGACGCCCGACGCGAAGAGGTGCGCGTCGGCGTGCATGCTCTCGACGTAGCTCGTCGGGGTCGGCGGGTAGACGTAGACGTGCGTGTGCATGTCAATGATGCCGGGTGTGATGATCAGCCCGGTCACGTCCACGACCTGCGCCGCGGTCTCCGGCGGGATGCCGGCGTCCACCGCGGCGATCTTTTTGCCGGCGATCGCCACGTCGAAAAGCCCATCGCGGCCGTTGGCGGGATCAATGACGCGGCCGCCTTTCAAGAGCAGGTCAAATCGTGGAGATTGGGGAGCGGGTTCTGCTGCCATACGGAATCTCCTCTGTGATGAGTCATTGCGAGGGCTGGTGTGTGGCCCGAAGCAATCTTCATCTCGGGAAAGAGATTGCTTCGGCGCAAACGACGCGCCTCGCAATGACATCAGGCTGTAGCCTTCTGCAACGCTCGTTGATACAGCGCCGTCCCATAGAACTCATACGACGCGGCCTTGTCCGGCACGTCCACGAGATGCACCGTGAAGCGCGCCGGCACGCCGTTGTCTGGCAGATGATCCCGGAAGTAAGCGCGATACGCCTCAGCATACGCCTTGCGCAGCCGCTCCTGCTCCGCCGCATAGCCCAGCGGATCCACCAGCGGGTTCGGGGATTTCGGCTGACAGCCGAACGCGTGAATCTCGATGAAGTCCACATCGCGCAACGAGTCGCAGATGCCCGCATCCCGGAGCCACTTCTCCCAACACTGGAAGACGAGCGGAATCTCCCGGTGCGGATCCATCGTCACCAGCGCGTCCAGCCCCAGCACATTCTTGGCCGAATAACCGCCCGTCAGCCCGGCGAAACAGATTTTGAGGTCGCCGTCGGGCTGTTCTTCGGTGACAAGCGCGGAGAGCACCGGATGCTCCCCCTCGTAGTAATAGGTCAGCTTGCCGCGCTTCTTCACGTTGAATGGCATCGTTGCACCTCCAAGTATGTTCACGTGCCAGGCACTTCCGAAAAGTGCCTGGCACGTCAGAGCTATCCGTTGAACGCCTCCCCTTCGCCGGCAAGACCGCGGATCACGCGCAGCGGCGGATTGGCGCGCAGCGCGGCGAGGTCGGGACACGGCACGATGGCGTCCTCCGCGACCTCATACACGCGCAGCGCGGCCAGATCGTGGCTGCCCAGCCCGGCCTCGGCCGCCATGCGCAGGTAAATCAGCTGCGCCGGGTCGAAACCCATCAGATAACTCGCGACGCTGTCCACCGCCACCATGTTGACGCCCGCGATCACCAGCCCCAGCGGGTAATTGCGCCCGCGATGGAAGCCCGTGCCGTCGCGGCCGACGACGCCCTCGATGATGTTCAGGTGCGGCGTCACGACCTTGGCGGTGTCGTTCAAACGCCACGCCAGCCCCGTCTGCCAGAGGGCGTGCACCCGCTCGTCCATCCACTCGTGGCGGGGACGATCATCCTGGCGCAGTTCCGCCGGGATCTCCTGCCAGGCCTGGTGGCAGTAGTGCCGGTCGAAGACGTTGACCGCGCCCATCATGTTCTTGAGGCAGAGCGTGGTGATCGCCAGGTTGTGCGTCTTGAGCTTGGGCACGTTGATGAGCACCGTGTCTGGGCCGACGGCCAGGCGACTGACGTTGAGGGTCGGGTGAGTCTGATGGTGGGGCACGGGCCGCTTCACGCAGGTGTAAGTCGTGGGACAGCGCAGCTTGACGATACCCTGCTGCGCCAGCGTGTCGTAGCCCGTCCCGCGCCAATGTCGCGACTCGTTGTCATCGCTGTTGCGCGGGTCTTCCAGCACGTAGACGCCGTTCGAGAGCGCGCCGTGCGCGCGGAGATAGCCGGCCAGGCCCCGCACGAAGCCCGGATGCGTGCCGATGCCGCAGTCGGGGTCCGCATACTTCTCGCCGACCGTAACGTTGGGCTTGATGACCGCCTTCTCGCCGGCCAGCTCGATCTGCAGCGCGGCCAGCGCCCGCCGCGCCGCCCGGTCGAAGTCGTCCCAGCCCGCCGCCCCCTCGACCGGCGCGTGGCTGATGAGGACAGCCTGGGGATCGGCAAACAGTGGATGAATCTTCATCATCAGGTCTTCAGATGCATCGTAGTACAATACGGCGCAAACCCGACCTTCTGCCAAAACGCATAGCCACGCGGGTTTGATGCCAGCGCATCAATCACCACCGTACACCCTGACGGGAAGTGCTCTTGGACCAGCAGCGCCACCGCCTCGGCGCCCAGGCCACGACTGCGCAGCTCGCGGACGATGAAGAGCTGGCGCAGGTAGACGATCGTCTGTTCGGGGAAGTATTCATCGCGACGGAACTGGTAGACCGCATAGCCGACAATAGCCTCGCCGGCCACGAACAGATTCACGCCCCAATCGCCCAGCAGCCAGCTCCGCATCCGCTCCGCCAGTTGGTCGAGCGACATCGGGTTGCGGCTGCCCTCGTCTTCGATCAAGTGCTTGTTCATACGAGCGAGCAGGGGCAAATCGGCCTCAATCGCGGGACGAATCGCCAGGGCCATGCGCATCCTCCACGAACGCGGCGACCTGGGTCAGGTCGGCGCAGAAACGCTCGGCCCGCTCATCGGGCCGGCGCACCAGCACGCCGGGGATCCCCACCGCGGCCGCGCCGAGAATGTCCGCGGTGATGTTGTCCCCGATCATCCAAACCGGCCGGCTGTCGCTCACAAACTCCAAGACGCCCTGAAACGCTGCGGGATGCGGCTTTTCATAGCCCATGAGCGCCGAGTTGAAGGCCGCGGCGATGCGCGTGCTCAAGCCGAGCACGTCCATGAAGGATGCCAGTTCCGGGACGTGGTTGGAGAGCAGGATATGCGTCCAGCCGCGCGCCGCCAAATCGTCGAGCGCCGGCAGCGTGTCCTCGAACAGTCGCCAGCGCGCGGGATTGCAATAGATCTGGCGGATTTGCCGCGCCAGACGCCGGGCCAGCGCGGGATCCTCCACGCCAGCGCCGAGGAAGACCCGCGCGAATAGCGGCTCCAACTCCTCCCACCACTGGTCGGCGGTCGTGATGTGCGTGTGGGGCTGCTCTGGCGTGTGCCAAGGAAACCCGCTACGCAAGAAGGGACGGAGCTGTTCGAGGGTAAACGGATGGCCGGGCCACTCGCGATCCAGCGCCTCCAGGAAGCTCGCCGCCCACAGGACGCCTTCGCGATAGCCCAATGTGCCGTCGAAGTCCCAGATAAGGGTTTTCACATCACCTCAGTAGTGCCAGATGGGTTGGCTACCATCCACATCGGTGAAACCGTATTCGCGCGCCAACCGGCCCGACAGGAGCGCCTGCCCACTCCGTGCCATGATCTGCGGGTCGCACGCCAGCGCAACCACCGCCTTGCCGATGTAGAACGGCGTTTCCGAGTAGGCGAAGAACTTGTCCTGGGGGATAGCGTCTCGCCAGTTGACTTCGGTCACGCCAAAATGATCCAGCACTTCTTCGGAGCGCATGAAGCCCGGCGTCAACGCCACGACCGCGATCTTGTCGTTGCGAAGCTGCTGCGCCAGGGAGCGCGCCAGGCGGATGTTGAGCGCCTTTTCCAGGTCGTAGTAGAAGTTGAACTCGCGCAGCTCGTCGCCGATGCCGTCGGTCAGCTCGACGATCAACGCGCCGCCGGCCGCGCGCAGCAACGGGATGGCGTAGTAGCTGGTGATGATGTGCGACAGCGAGCCGTTTTCGAGCAGCTTCAACCCCTTGTCGAGCGAATGCTCCGCGAACGGCTTGGACTCCATGTTGGCGTCCCCGGTCAAATCGTTGACCAGGATGTCCAGCCGCCCCGCCTGTTCCGCCCGCACTCGCTCGAACAACGCCGCGACTTGCTCCCGGTCGGTGTGATCCACCTGCACATGGATGCCGACCCCGCCCTGGGCCGTGACCATCTCGGCCGTCTCCTCGATGGTCTCCGGCCGGTTCGGTCGGACGGGCCGGCCGCGCATGCTGCGCCCCGCGCAATAGACGGTCGCGCCCGCCGCACCGAGCATACACGCGATGCCGCGCCCCGCGCCGCGCGTCGCGCCCGCCACCACCGCCACTTTGCCCGCCAGCTTGCCCGTGAATTCCATGTCGGAACCCTCCTTTGAGACGTACTTGTCATTCTGAGAACCCATGCTGCAGGCAGCGTGTGCCCCGGCAAGGAACTCTCTTATGTCATGCTGAGCGGGTCAACAGCTCAAGTCACGTTGCGGCGAGTGTCCAGCGAAGCATCTCGTCGGCGGGAGTTTCCAGGCAGGCGCGTCGTTTGCGCCGGAGAATCTCCTGCGCAAAGGAGAGATGCTTCGCAAACGGCGCTCAGCATGACAGCTATCAGGCGCTGAACTCCAGGCGCAAGACGTTCTCCCCAAACGCCAGATCCATGTGCGCGGCGGGTAAATCTGCCACACAATACGGACTCTCGTAGTGCTTGAACCCGGCGATCGGTTGCGCCTGACCATTGAGCAGCAGTGGGCCGGTCCAGCCGAACGCGATCTCATCGCCTCGCAGCGAGCGCAGCCGGACGGCAAGGTCGTCGAACTCAACGTTGAGCGCGGCGACCTTGCGCTTGAACGCGGCGAAACTGCCGTCGGTCGCGCGGCGGCCCATCTGGCAGACCCAGATGTTGCGCTGGCCGTATGAGCGCAGCTCGCGCTGGGCGTTATCGCCGGTCGTCATCCAGGAGAGGCCCTGGCTGGCGGTCAGCGCGATGTAGCCTTCCCCTTTGCGCCCGAACGCCCAACGTCTGCTTACATCGTAGTCGTCGAACGCCGCGGCCGGGAAGAACGCGTGGGTGAAGCCCATCCAGTCATCGTCCGGCAGGTTGTGGATCGCGATGAGGAGGTCTTGCCACTGCGCCACGCGCGGCAACGTCTCGTTGCCGTGCCAGAAGTTAGGCCGATGCGAACCGTCCTCGCTGGCGCAGACCGGGTGCGTGACGAAGACCAGGGCGTCCGGCCCGAACGTGGCCTGCCAGATGTGCTGCTGATAGCCCTGCTCGCCGGGGTGCCAATCCTGCGCGGAGCAGAGCATGAAGTCCGGCGTCTTATACGTGACCTTGTTGACCTCGACCCCGTGCGAGCCGGAATTGCGCCAGAGCGCCAACTCGCCCGCGTGCCGCTCGCGGCTCCACAGCTCCGCCGGCCGGTCGGCGGCGATCTGGGCGACGATCATCTGGAGATCGTAATCGGAGCAGGCCAGGCTGACCGTGCCCAGCACGTGGCTGTTGAAGACGCCCATGCCGAACAGGAGCCGGCTCATCCCCGCGGTCGCCTCGGTGTAGCCGCTCTTGATGAACTGCGTGTAGGTGCGGCCATGCGTCGAGCCGAAGACGCCCCGAAACGAGTTCAGCGCCATGGTAAAGAACATTTTATCCAGCACGGCGGTGGATATGGACGCCGTCCAGCCAGAGGTCGGCCGGGCCATTAGTGGTGAGGACGCACGCGACCGGCTGCGCCGCCGGGCTGACCACTTCGGCATAGGCCCAGGCGCGCAGATAAGTGCATTCATGGTGAAACACGGAGAGATCAACGAAGTGGTCATCCTTGCAGCAGACGTAATCCCAGCGCGCCGCCCAATCGTCCAGTCGGATCGTCCGCCCTTCGGCCGGCGGCTCCAGGATGCCCGGCTCAGCTTGATAGTAATGCCGGACGATCTGTAGCTTGTAGTCGTCGCCGACGAAACGGCCCAGGTCGGCGACCAGCGTGGCCTGTGGGCCGAGCACCAGCCAGTTGTGGATGTATCCCCTTTCGAGGGGACAGTCAAGATATGCGATCATCATGATCCCTCTTTACCACAAAGACGCGAAGTCGCCAAGTTCGCCAGGCATGGATTTCTTTGTGCGCCTGCGCGTCTTGGCGTCTGTGTGGTTATGTCCCGGCGTCTTCGTCCGCCAGCCATCCCGGCAACGGCCGGCCCTGCTCATACAGATAGCCGGCATACAGCAGCCGATAGGCATCCTGGGCGTAGTATTGGCCGAAGCGTTTGCCCGGCAGCACATCCAGCAGCCGCCCGGTGATCGTCTTCGCCATCTGTTCATCCAGCCCGGACTCCAGTTCGTAGTCGAAATAGATCGCCAGGTCTTGCTCCGGCCGCCCGATGATCCGCCGGACGCCAAACTCGGCCGGCCGTTGGTGCACGGGCGAATAGCGCTCCAGCACGAACTCGCCCGGCGAAGCAGAGTGGATGGCGTCGCCGTGCGCATAGACGAAATTGACCGTGTCCTGCGCGTCCGCCATCGTCTCAGTGGGGAAGCCAAAGAAGAAGAAGGTGTGGTTCCAGATGCCTGCCGCGGCGCTCTCTCGCAAAATGCGGCTCATGGTCTCGCGCTGCGTGCCCTTGTCCATCAGCTCGATCATCCGCTCGGATGCGGTCTCCAGCCCAAAGAGGATCATCCGGCAGCCGGCGGCCGACATGCGGGCCAACAGATCGGCAGTGATCGCCTTCTCGAAGCGCATGCACCCGCACCACTGGAGCGGGCTGCCCTGCGCCGCCAGCAGCGCCGACATCTCGCGCATACTGCGGGGGGTCATGGCCTCGTCGGCAAAAAAGATGTGCCGGACGCCATATTTGCGCTGGAGCGCCAACATCTGCTCGACCACCTGCGCCGGCTTCAGCGGCCGGAAATGCCCGGTCCGGCCATAACCGACGTTACAGAACGCGCAGTCGCCATGGTAGCAGCCGTGCGCCGTGAGCAGGGGCAGCACCGGGTAGGGCGCCAGGTAGCGGCCGAGGGGGAGTCCGTCGAAATCGGGCAATCCGCCCGGATAGTTCATATCCGGGCTAGAAAGCGGCGCTGGCTGAAGCCCAGCTTGGCCGCCGACCAGCCCCATTGATGGGGCGCTGCCTGGTAGCCCGGCGACTTCATCGCCGGGCGGCCTGCCACCGCGCTGCCAACTGACGTGAATCGGCGTTATCACAGGGTCATTCACCCGCACCGCCGCCCCATCCCGCCAGATCAGATTCGGCACACCTGCCAGCTCGCCACACCCCGCCAGCGCCTCCGCCAGGCGCAGCAGCGGCTCCTCCCCCTCGAACGCCACCGCGCTGTCAATCAGCTTGAAGAGCGCGGGGACCTTCGGGAGCTGCTCGCGCAGCATCGTGATGTGCGGCCCGCCGACCGTCACGTGGCAGGACAGCCCGCTCTGCTTGACCAGGTACGCCAGCGTCATCCCGGCCAACATCTGCCCCTCGGTCGGGATCGAGATACCGACGATGTCCGGCTTCTCCCGCACGATGTCGGGGATGATCCCGCGGCGGAAGATATCGAGGAACATGTTGCGCTGCTCATCGCGGACAGATTGGAGCAAGCTGCGCGAACTATTCACGGGTGCAGGCGGGGTGTAACGCAGGAGATCGAGCGAGGCCGGGTAGAATGGCAGCGAGGCGACTTCGAGGCTCTGCGCGACGGTCAGGAAGGCTTGCAGACCGGTCGGGCCATCCAGGAACGCGGGGCTGCGCATCACCGCCGCCGCCGCCTCGACCTGGCCGGCCAGCCCCGGCCCCTCGGCCAGCGCCCATGCCACCCGCTCGCGCGGGATTGACGCGCCCGGCGCGGCCCGGCGCCGCCCGGCCTCTCGCAGCCGGGCGAGGCTCTGCTCAAGATACTCGCGCGTCAGCACGCGCTCGAACATCTCCAGGTTCAGATCGCGCTGGATGACCTCGATCCCATGTGACCGGAGGAAAGACGAAAGCGCCGGCAGTGCCAGGTGCGGCATTGCCGGCGTCCAGTAGGGCGGAAAGATAAGAAATATCTTAGCAACTGCCATTTGCTATTTGCCATTTGCCATCTGCTATTTCCCCGGCTCCCCATACAACACACATCGCACCTTATGCCCCGGCTCGACCTCTACCCACGGCGGCGCGTCCTGGTCGCATACACCGCGGATGCGCTGCGTGCAACGCGGATGGAAGGCGCAGCCCTTCGGCCGCGAGTAGGGATCGGGGACCGTGCCGCGGATGGACTCCAACTGCCGGCGCTCTTGCGTCTTCTGGCCCAACCGAGGGATGGAGCGCAGGAGCGCCTGCGTATACGGGTGCTTGGGGTTGTGGAAAATCGCGTCCACCGGCGCTTCTTCGACAACCCGACCCATGTACATTACGACCACATCCTCGCACATCTGCGCGACCACGCCCAGGTTGTGCGTGATGAACATGATCGCCATGCCCAACTCATGTTGCAGGCTGCGCATCAGCCGCAGGATTTGCGCCTCGGTCGTCACGTCGAGCGCGGTCGTCGGCTCGTCGGCGATCAGCAGGCTGGGATGGCACGAGAGGCCCATGGCGATCACGGCGCGCTGGCGCAGGCCGCCCGAAAGCTGGTGCGGATAGGAGTCAATGCGTTCCTTCGGCTTCGGGAACCCGGCCAGATCGAGCATCTGAATCGCCTTCGCCCGCGCTTCTTCCTTGCCCACCTTCTGGTGCAGCATGATCGCTTCGGAAATCTGGTTACCGATGGTGTGCACCGCGCTGAGGGAAGCCATCGGCTCCTGCGGTACCAGCGCGATCTCGGCCCCGCGGATGCTGCGCATCACCGGGCCGGTCGGGTCGAGCTTCGTCAGCTCCAGTTGTTCGATCTGCCCGCCGCCGTTTTCGCCCAGCTTGCGGTGCAAGGTGATCTGCCCCTCGATGATGCGCCCCGGCCTCGGCACGATCCGCAGGATCGAGCGCGCGGTCACGCTCTTGCCGCAGCCGCTCTCGCCTACCACGCCGATCGTCTGCCCGCGCCAGATATTGAAGTCCACCCCGTCGAGCGCCCGCACCGTGCCCTCGTCCAGGAAGAAATAGGTTTTCAGATCCTTGACTTCGATAAGCAGTTGATCCTGCTTCATATCACAGGCTCCTCACTCAGACAGGATGAACAGGATTTACAAGATGAGATCTACAGTTCTATCCTGTTCATCCTGTAAATCCTGTCTATACATCCTGTCAATCACTAACGAGCATAAGGATCGGCGGCGTCGCGCATGCCATCGCCGACGAAGTTGAAGGCCAACACCGAAATGACGACCGCGAAGCCCGGCGTCAGCACCCACGGCGCCAGCACGAGCGAGCGCAGGTTCATCGCCTCCTGGAGCAGCACCCCCCAACTGATGGCGGGCGGCCGCAGCCCCAGACCCAGGAAGCTCAGGCCGGTTTCAGCCAGGATCATGCCGGGGATGGCGAGGGTCAGCGCGGCGATGATGTAGGAGAGGAACGACGGCACCATGTGCCGCACGATGATGCGCATCTCGCGAGCGCCGTTCAGCCGGGCAGCCAACACGAAATCCTCCTCGCGCATCGCCAGGAAGCGGCCGCGCACCACGCGGGCCATGAAGGTCCAACCGACCAGCGATAAGATAACGGTGATGCCGAAGTAGACACGCGTCACAGGCCAATCGGCCGGCAGCGCCGCGCTGAGCGTCATCCAGAGGGGGATCGTCGGGATCGTGCGGATGAACTCGATGGTGCGTTGCACGGCGGTATCAACCCAGCCGCCGAAATAACCGGAGATGCCACCCAAGAGCACGCCCAAAACCAGGCTGAGCAGCACGCCGACCAGGCCCAAGGAGAGGGAGAGCCGTGCCCCATAAGCGATACGGGAGAACATGTCTCGCCCCAATCGGTCAGCCCCGAATAGAAAGACCCCTTGTTTCTCTCCGGCGGAGGGAATGCCAAACAGGTGCAGCTTCGCCGGAATCAGACCGAGCAGCTTGTAATCGAATCCCTGCACGAAGAACTGGATCGGATAGCGGGTCTTCATATCCTCGATGTAGGTCGGTTGCGCCGTCACCGGATCAATCCCGCGCGTCGTCTGGTAAATGAACGGCGCATAAAACTGCCCCTCCGCATCCCGAATGTGGATCTTGGTCGGCGGCGAGTATTTGTACTGGATGAACGGTGTGTCCGGGTCGTAGGGCGCCACGAACTCGCAGAAAGCGGCGGTAAAATAGGCCAGAATCAAGATCACGGCGCTGACCATCGCCATCTTGTGCTTGCGGAACCGCCACCACATCAGCTTCCACGGCGGCGCGACATAGACATTTTCCCCGCCGGTCAGGATTTCTTCCTCGAGGGCCGGTTCCTGGTACTGATCTTTCGTCGGTGCGGAGACGGTCATCTCATTTCTCCAGTCGGATGCGGGGGTCTACCCACGCCAGCAAAATGTCCGAGATCAGTGTGCCGATGACGGTAAGCACGCTCAAGATGAGGAGGAAGCTGCCCGCCAGGTACATATCTTGCGAGGTCAGCGCGCGCAACTGCATCGGCCCGGTCGTCTGCAAGCTGAGCACCACCGAAATCAGGGTGGCGCCGGAAATCAGACTGGCGAGCGACCAGCCGACCGTGCTGAAAAATGGGTTCAGAGCGATACGCACCGGGTACTTCCAGATCAGCTTCCACTCGTTAAGGCCCTTGGCGCGCGCCAGCTCGACATAGGGTTTGTTGAGCTCGTCGAGCAGATTGGCCCGCGTAGTGCGGATGCCGCCCGCCGTGCCTTCCACGGCCAGGATCAAAACCGGGATCCATAGGTGCTTCGCCATATCTATGACCCGATCCAGGCTCCAGGGCGCATTGATATATTTCTCAGAAAACAGCCCGCCCACATTCATGCCGAGTTGGGTCTGCGCGAAATACATGACGATCAGGGCCAACAGAAAACCTGGCACGCCCACGCCGATGAAGCTGATGATGGACATGAGGTAGTCAGGGATCGAATATTGATGAGTGGCCGAATAGACGCCAACCGGGATGGCGATGAACCAACTCACCAAGAGGGATACCAGCGACAGCACCACGGTCAGCAGAATCCGTTCCCCGATCAACTCTTTCACCGGCTTCTGCCACTCCATAGACTGGCCCCAATCGCCGCGCAGGATGATGCCGCTCATCCATTTAGCATACTGCACGTAGATCGGCTCGCCCAGACCGTAGCGCGCCCGCAGGCTATCAATCGCCTCCTGCTCGATGTTTTCGCCCATCGTGCGCAGCCCCGCCACATAGGAGGTCAGGTAATCGCCGGGCGGAAGCTGGATAGCGATGAATGAGATGATCGAGATCAGGAAGAGGGTCGGGATCATCAGTAGGACACGTCGCGCGATGTATGCGAACATGAGCGGCCTCCGGTGGGGTCACATGACCTGACAGGTCTTTGCACTGTCGCGGACGCCCACCGGAGGCTGAAGCCACCCGGCTACGACATGGAAGCCCCGTGAACGGGGCTACACAGGCGCCCAGCCTCCTTGAGGAGGCTTGCACGTCGCAGCCAGCGAGCTTTAGCCCCTGGCGGGCCGCGATGACGGATTGCGCAGGTCGTGGTGGCAGACCCGTCACCACGACCTGACCGCTAACCTAGCTGGTGTGCTTGGCAGGATCGTCCCAGTAATACGTCTCGGCCTGCAGGAATTGCTCGTCGCCGGTGGTGTCGTCCAGTGGCATCCCCGGCAGGTAGCCCTTGAAGCCGTTCTTGATGATGCAGGGGGACGGAGATTCGCCCAGGATGCCCTGCATGGGCAACTGCTCGGCCCAAATATCCAGGATCTTCTTGAACGCCTCGGTCTGCTTGGCCGGATCCGGCTGCACGGCGATCTCGTCATCCCAAATCTTCCAGATGGTATAGATCCAGTGGCCTTCGGGCGGCTGCACTGCATTGGGGAGCTTCGGGTCGCGGTAATAGAGATTCCATCCAGGGCACCAGGGCCGGTCGGGCTGGATGCCGCGGAAGATGATCGCCTCGGGCACCAGCGGCAGCACGGTGCGGTCACCGCCCCACCAAGCCGCCTCGATGTCGTTGGCTTCGTAATGTTGGGTGTACAGCGCGCGCTCGGAGTACTTATAGGTACCCTTGATGCCCACCTTCGCCAGATCCTTGCTCACCAGGAGCACGGCATCCTCGGTCGGCGTGCCGGTCTGGTCGGTCCCCTCGATGATGAAGGTGATCGGCGTCGTGCCATCCTTGTGCAAGCGGATGCCATCTGCCCCCTTCTTGCTGTAGCCAGCCTCGTCCAGCAGCTTGTTCGCCAGATCCGGGTCGTATTTGATCCAGGCGGTAGCCGCCTTCTCATAATACTGCGGAGACAGCTTCAGCGGGCTGTACTGCCGCGGCTGCAGCATGCCATTGTAGACCAACTGGTTGACCTGGTCGCGGTTGATCGCCGAGGAGATCGCCTGACGCACCTTCAGGTTGTTGAAGAACTCGTTCAGTAGCTTGTTCTTCGTAGTCAGGTTGAGCTGCATGGCAACGTGGCCGGCGCTGATGCCCAGGATCGTCTTGTAGTCGCCCTTCGCCTCGCCGCTCTTGTAAAGCGCCAGGTTGGCGATATTCATATGGCGATACTGCATGTCAATCTCGCCGTTCGTCACCCACAGATTCAACACCTCCGCGTTCTCGAACAAACGATGCGTGACCTTGTCAACGTATGGGAGCTGATTGCCCTGCTCGTCCACCGCGAAGAAATAGGGGTTGCGCTCCATGACGAACATCTCTTTGGAGAGCGCGCCCTTGGCCAGCCACGGCATGAGGGACGGCCGATCGGGGTTGGCATACCACCACGAGGCGAAGTCCAGGTAGTAGCGATCCCAGCTATCGAAGCCCTTCGCCTTGACCGCGGCCGCCAGCTTCTCCTTATCCGACGTGGTGTCCTCGTGGTGCTCTTTCATGTAATGGCTGGGGACCGCACAACCCGATGATATGCTCAGACTTCCACGCGTCAACGTGTAGATCAGCAGCGGATTGGGGTTCGCGAAGGTGAGCTTGAAGGTAAACTTGTCCGGCACGTCGAGCTTCGCAAGGCTCTTGTCTTTGTTCGTGAGGTTCGTGGGCGGGCTGGTGTACACCTTCTTGTTCTGCAGCTCGTTCTTGTACCACCAGGCGATGTCATCGGTGGTGAAGTCTTTGCCATCAGACCACTTCGTCCCCTCCCGAATCTTGAAGGTCCATTCCTTGCCGTCGGGGCTTACCTGGTAGGATTCAGCCAGACGTGGCTGCGCGACCAGGTCCTTGGTGAACCAGGCCCAGGTGCGGTCACCCAACTTGGTCGGCCCCCAACGATCGGACACGCCGCTGAACGCACGGCGCCACGTACCACCGTATTTGCCGATGCCCTCTTGACCCTTGAACACGCCGGGCTTCTTGGGCAGGCGCTGATCCACCGGCGGCAGCTTGCCGGCCTTCACCAGCTCGGCCAGCATCGGGGCTTCCTTGTACTGACTAGCAGGCGCAGCCGGCGCCTTGGTTGGCTCGGGGGCCTTGGTCGCGGCGGGCGCTACGGCCGGCGCCTTGGTCGGTTCGGGCGCCTTAGTCGGCTCCGGGGCTTTGGCTGCCGGAGCAGCGGTCGGCGCGGGCTTCGGCGCAGGCGTGGGTTGCGCGCCGCAGGCCGCGGCCGCCGTGCCCACCGCCGTCAGCGCCGACAATCGAAGAAACTCTCGACGATTGATCAACTTCTTCATGGTCCTTGCCTCCTTGAAGGATGGTGAATACTGCAATTCCGCATTATCTCGCATAGTCTGTGGGTCTCGATTGACTTTCCCCTCCTTGCGCTCCACAACTTACGGCGCAGTCCCATCAATTTCCCGAAGCTGCGTAAAACTCCAAACGAACACTTGCGCAGCCAGTGTGACCGCGTCCTTCGCTTCCTGACGCGTCACTGGCTCCTCCTCGCCAGGATACCGGGTGGCAACCGCGTATCGCGTCAAACTGCTGGCATCGGTGAATTCCTGAGCGCCGCCAAATCCAGCTTCCGCGCAGAACGCCAGCAATGCGCCGATCGAATGGGTGCGAGGAAAATCAACCTGCCGCCGGACCAGCAACGCTTTCAGCATCTTTTCGACAGCCTGCTGCGCATGAAACGCAATGATCTCGGGCGCGATCCGTTCGTCGTCCACCAACGCTGCCACCGTCATGTCAGCATGTGCCCAGCGCACCCACTGGGCCGCCAGTTGCTGAATAATATCACCGTGCTCATCGGGCATAGAGCACCCTACCCTCGCGCATGGCCGGCCGGACGATTGTGCCAACTACGTCGCGATGGCGACGGACATATTCGGCACGTGCGACAACGACATCCACCGGCGCACTGAGGCCGGCTAGGGCGCGATAGATGCGCGCGGCCTCGGCGCGTGGTGATTCGACATCCTCTTTGATCACCAGCAAATCCAGGTCGCTATCTGACCTGGCGTCGCCCCGCGCCTGGGAGCCAAACAAGATGATCTCTTGTGGATCACTCGTCGCTACAATACGCTGAGTGATCTCTGTCAACAGCGTTTCGTCCATATCTTGGCTATGTCACATCAAACCCCGCACGCCGATCAGCTTCAGCTCCTCGGCCCGATGGCAGCTCACGAAGTGATCCGGCGCAATCTCCCGCAGGATCGGCTCCTCGCTCCTGCAGCGATCCACGCAATACCGGCAGCGCGGATGGAAATAGCACCCGCTGGGCGGATGCGCCGGGTCGGCCACCTCGCCGGTGAGCGGCACGGCCTCGGTGCGGATGCGTGGATCGGGTTTCGGCACCGACGAGAGCAGCGCCTCGGTGTAGGGATGCCGGGGGTTGAGGAACAGCTCGGTGGTGCTGGCGCTCTCCACGAGCTTGCCCACGTACATCACCGCCACCCGGTCGCTGATGTGCTCGACCACGCTCAGGTCGTGCGAGATGAACAGATAGGTGAGGCCGAAGTCCTTCTGCAAATTTTGTAGCAGGTTGAGGATCTGCGCCTGCACCGAGACATCCAGGGCGGAGACTGGCTCATCGCACACCACGAGTTGCGGGTGCAAAGCCAGCGCGCGCGCCACACCGATGCGCTGCCGCTGCCCGCCGCTGAACGCGTGCGGGTAGCGAGACATATACTCGGGCCGCAGGCCAACCACCTTCAGCAACTCGGCCACGCGATCCTTCATCTCGTTGCCGGTGGCGATGCCGTGGTTGCGCAGCGGCTCGCCCACGATCTCGAGCAGGGTCATACGGGGGTTCAGCGACGAGTAGGGGTCCTGGAAAATCAACTGCATGTTCTGGCGCAGTTGACGCAGCTCCGCTTCCTGCATCGTGGATACATCCACGCGGCCCAACTTGCGGTCGTTGAACCAAATCTGCCCGGCCGTGGGATCATAGGCGCGCAGGATTAGCCGGCCGATGGTCGTCTTGCCGCAGCCGCTCTCGCCGACCAGCCCTAACGTCTCCCCTTCGCGAATGAAGAGGTTCACGCCATCCACCGCTTTAACTGCCCCGATCTGGCGCGAGAATAAGAAACCGCGCTTGATAGGGAAATGCTTCTTGAGGCCCACGACTTCCAGGAGCTTGGGACTTTCGCTTTTTTCTGGCATCGGAGATGTCCCCATTCTCAGTTATGTACGCCGGCATGCTTAAGACCGCGACGAAATCATCGTACAGAGTGTCGAGACCGGCGCCGAGTCGGCGCTCACAGCCAAGACGAGAGGCGCATTTATACTAGCGCATCTTGAGCCAGGTGTCAACCTCACCCCCGGCCATGTCGGCGCTGGCGAGCCACAGGTGGAATCCGAAAGGCCGCCGGCGCCACGTTTGACCCAATGCGCCGATCAGGTTATCATGGGGACATTATACCACAATTTTGCGAAAGGCTTTCTTCGCAAAGCACAAAGAGGCCAGCGCATGGGGAAACTACGCTTCGCGGCGCTTGGCACGGGCTTCTGGGCCAGATTTCGGATTCCGGCCTGGTTCGAAGTGGGCGGGGTGGATCTGGTCGCACTCTATACGGGCCAACCCGCTGAAACCGCTGGGGAGGACAATCTGAAGACGATGCGCCTGGTCTATCGCGCCTATGAATCCGCGGCAGCCAATGCGGTGATCTCACTGGACGCCTATGACTGCCCCTGATCCGCTGAACGAAGCGTCCACGGCGTCCATCATCCGGCGGTTGCGAAAGGGAGACGCCCCGGCGTTGCTGGCGTTCTACAACGGCCTCAGCCGCGCCTCCATCCGCACCTTCCGCCCGCTGCGCGAGCGCACCACGCTGGAGGTCTGCGAGGCGATCGTCGGCGACAACGCAGCCGACCGCGGGACGCGTTACGACCTGGCGGCCTGGCGCGCGGAGGCGATCATCGGCTGGTCTTTCCTCGTCGGGCTGGACAAGGCAGAGCCATCCCTCGGCCTGGGGGTGGCCGATCCCTTCCACGGCCGCGGGCTGGGCAGTGCGCTGCTCGACCGGCTGCTGGCCTGGGCGCGTGAACGTACGCTCGCCAGGATCTACCTGATCGCGGTCAAGGACAACGAGCGGGCGGTTCGGCTGTACGGGAGCCGCGGCTTCGTCGTCTACGGCGAATTCTTCGACGAGCGGGACCAACTGCCCTATCTGCGCATGATGGCCGAACTGACTGGAGAAACGTGATGAACCTCGAATCCCAAATCGCCCAATTGACGGCCCAGGCCCAAGTCATCCGCGGCCTGACCGATGGCATTTCCCCGGCGCAGGCCGCGTGGAAACCTGGCCCTGACGCGTGGTCGGTGGTCGAAGTGGTCAACCACCTGTACGACGAGGAGCGCGAGGACTTCCGGGCGCATTTCGACACGATCCTGGCCGGCCCAGACGCCCCATGGTGGCCGATTGATCCACAAGGATGGGTGAAGCAACGAGCGTACAACCAGCGCGATCTTGCGGAATCCGTGGAGGACTTTCTGCGTGAACGCGAGTTGTCACTGGTTTGGCTGCGCGGGCTGACCGCAACCAACTGGGACATCGCCTACCCGACGCCCTGGGGTTCGATCACCGCGGGCGACATGCTCGCCGCGTGGACCGCACACGACCTGCTGCACATCCGGCAGCTCGTCGAACTCCGTTGGCAGATCACAGTTGCCGCGGCCGCGCCGTATCTGGTCATCTATGCAGGAAAATGGTAGCCGATATGCGCATCCAACTCGCCTACGGCAAGACCGGCCTGCCGCTGGAATTGCCCGACTCGCTGAACCTCACCGTCGTCGAGCCGGCCTTCGTGCCGGGCCTGGCCGATTCGGCCGCGGCCCTGCGGGAGGCGCTCGCCGCGCCGATCGGCGCGCCGCCGCTGCGTGAGCTGGCGCGCCCCGGCGAGCGGGTCGGCGTCATCTTCAGCGACATCACCCGGCCCACGCCCAACCACCTGATCCTGCCGGCGGTGCTGGACGAGCTGTCCACCGTGCCCGGCGTCGCAGTGACCCTCTTCAACGCGCTCGGCACGCACCGCCCCAACACCGACGCAGAACTGCGCGCCATGCTGGGAGATGCGGTCGTGGACGGCTACCGGATCGTCCAGAACAACAGCTTTGATCCCGCGACCCAAGTGCGCGTCGGCGTCACTGCGCGCGGACACGAGACGTGGCTGAACGCCGAGTTGATGGCGTGCGACCTCAAGGTGTTGACCGGCTTCATCGAACCGCACTTCTTCGCGGGCTTTTCGGGCGGGGGCAAGGCGATCATGCCGGGGATGGCGGGGCAGCGGACGGTGTTGGGCAACCACGACGCGAGGATGATCGCCGATCCGCAGGCGACCTGGGGCGTGACGCACGGCAACCCGATCTGGGAAGAGGTGCAGGAGGTGGCCCGCCAGGCCGGCCGGCTCTTCCTCCTCAATGTGACGTTGAACCGGGACAAGGCGATCACCGGCGTCTTTGCCGGCGACCTGGCTCAGGCGCACGCGGCCGGCTGCGCGTTCGTGGGACGCTCGGCGCTCGTCCCCGTCCCGCGGCCGTTCGACATCGTCATCGCCACCAACTCCGGCTACCCGCTCGACCTGAACCTCTACCAGGCGGTGAAGGGGATGAGCGCGGCGGCCCAGGTCGTGCGTCCCGGCGGCGCGATCATCATCGCGGCGAGCTGCTGGGACGGCATCCCGGCGCATGGCCTCTATGGGACGCTGCTGCGCCAGGCCGCCAGCCCGCGGGAACTGCTCGACCGCATCACCGCGCCCGGCTTCCTGGAGCAAGACCAGTGGCAGGCGCAGATCCAGGCACAGATCCAGCTCAAAGCTGAAGTCTACGTGCGCAGCGACCACCTGACCGACGCGCAAATCCGGTCGGCGCTGCTCCAACCGTGCCGGCGGATCGAGGAGACGGTGGCGGAGCTGCTGGGCCGGTTCGGCCCCGATGCGACGATCTGTGTGCTGCCGGAGGGGCCGCAGACGATACCGTATGTGGCCGGTTGATGTTGACTGTGGCGGCAGCGTGATTATCAAAGGATGCGATCTATAGCGCCAGGCGTTCGAGACGCTGCGCATGTGATGTGGTTGATTTGAAATCCAAAAATGGAGGTAATAAAAGATGCTAATACCAGAACTAGAGGAGATTGCAAACATTCAGCGTGAAAACACTGGATTGGCGTCTCATTACCCGACACGGGTGGGTAACCCAAGATAAGCGCGAAACAACGGTATAGAAGGTAGTCCGGTTGGCAGGCGCGTAGCGCCTACGGCGAGTTGGCGTGAGTCATGTTTTGCAGCTCAATTTGCCGGACGAAAGCCCGGTTTGGGTAACGTGAAGGCCCAGGAGAACTGCAGTTTGAGTTCCGGGAGCCGATTTAGGGCCAATAAGCGGTGCAACCAGCGCCAACCGATCTGAAAGAGGCTCAAATCGCGGCGATCAGCACGGTCGACGCGCTGCGTTTGCTGGGTCAGCACCAGATGCGTTGCGAGCCCCAGCGTCATATAAGTTGCAATCGCAAGTGCCAAAATCAGGCGATCAATCTGTTCTGGAATGGTGAGGTGCGTGCGGGCTTGCGGGCCAAGTCAAAGCCGCGGGATTTACAACTGCCGAACAACGTTTCGATCCAGAAGCGCCGCTCGTAGACCAAGTGCGGTTGCTGGGCCACCGCCAAATTGGAGATCAAGCAGAGCGGCTGCTTTTCATCCACCCCCCATTGGATGGTCAGGGTCAGGCCGGCGATGCGGTGTTCCTGGGTGAAGGCGACCTGTTCCCAATGCCGGACCTGACCGGGGCGCAACGCACTGTGATCCAACAGCTCGGCCACCGGTTGCCAAGCCGGATCATCGGTTGTGCGTACCAGGTTGCTTTCGCGGCTATGGAAGACGAAGGCCCAGTCCTGTTTCTGGACCCAGCGGATCACGGTCGCATTGCAGTACTCGGCGTCACCCAGCACGATGACGTGGCGATAGGTCTGCAAGTACGGTTGGATGCGGATCAAGAGGGTTTTCTGGAACTCACCGGTGACATGCCCTTTCTGGCCGCAGAGGCTCTGCCAGCCCACCGGCAGCACGGTCTCGTGATAGGCCAGCGAGGCCAGCAGGGTGCGACACCGTGGCCCCACCTGCGTGCAATCCAGAATCAGGTAGACCGTTTCATCCCCCAAGGTGGCCACCATCGCCCAGTAGATCCCGGATGTGCATGAAAAGTTGCTGTGTCGGCATGGTGGCGAACCTCCAGAGCAGAGTCACCTTAACGATGCCGCACATCAGGCGATCTGGCAAATCGCGCCCAGGCACGCTCATTGCAGCTATGTCGGGTACTGAGAATTGTTTCAGGCGAAGACGCTTTTCCAAATTCAGCAAGTCAAAGGTGACGGTTTGCATAGATTTCTCCGAAGAATAAAGCAATCGTGCTTCAAGAATTGTCCTACATGTCTCGTTGTCAGATCAACTATATGACATGGTTTTGCCTAACAGTCGAAAAAGTGGACGGCGGTCGGCCGGCCGCAATCCTGTGTGGCAGCAACGTTATTGTAAGCCGGCCTCCAATAATTGTCAAGCGATATTCGACGTATCAACCACGCCCCCGCGGTCTCGATGTGCGGCGCACGGCTGCTGCCGCGCCCAGCCATCCCGTGCGCCGCACATCCATTTGATGGGCCACGCCCTCTGGCGATGGCGATCAGCGGATCGTCGGCGCGCCGCCCTGCAGGCAGAACCAGTCGAAGTCGGCCGGGATTGCGGGGGCGTCCGACCAGCCGTTCCAGGCCGCCAGCCCGGCGCGCACCGCGGGCAGATCCAGCCCCGACACGCGGCCCACTTCCGACCAGGCCACGCCATCCGCGCTGTAGCTGCCCACATAGGTCGCGCCAGTGCGGCTCAGCTTGAGGTAGAGCGCCGTCAGATCGCTCGACATCTGCCACGATTGGGGCGCGCCGCCGGTCTCAGCCACGAACTGGACGTACGCGCCGTCGCTATAGACGCGGTCGAGCCGGACATAGTTATCGTCGTCCCCACGGATCAGGAGGACGGCCTGCTGCCAGTTTTGCGTCGGCGCGACCTCCACCCGCGTGCTGATCTCGAAGTCGCCTTGCGGCGGGATGAGCAGCAGCAGGTTGGCCGCGTCGTTGGTGTTCGCCCAGATATCGCCCCGCGCCGCGGTCAGCCGCATGAAGCCGCCGCGGGCCGCCAGGCTCCAGCGCGCCCCATCCTCGCGCACCCAACTCCACGCGGCGTTCAGGTTGGGCGTGCTGAAGTCGTCGCGCCAACTGCACGGCGGCGTAACGGTCGCCGTGGCCGTCGGCGTGGATGTGGGGGTAGTCGTCGGCGTCGGCGTGCGCGTGGCGGTGGGCGTAGCCGTGCCCGTCGGCGTGGCGGTCGCGGTGGCGGAAGGGGTCGGGCTGGCGCTCGGTGTGCTGGTCGGCGTCGGGGAGGCCGTTTCCGTGGGCGTTTGGCTGGCCGTCGGGGTCGGCGAAGCCGTCGGCGTGACGGTGGGGGTGGGTGTGGCGGTCTCGGGCACGCAGGCGCGCGGCGTGTGCGCGACCAGCCGCCGCGGGGCAGCCACGGCGGCCAGCGGTCGGGCCAAACCGCCGGCCATGCTTGCACTGCTCGCGCTGCCCTTCAACACCAACGGCAGGTAGAGCGCCGGCAGCTTGCGCAGCGTCACCGCGGCCTGGGTGAAGTGGTCATCCGGCCCGGCCGCCATCTGCTGCACATAGAAGCTGTTGGCGACCGTGATCGGCGCGGTCGGCGCGTAGCCGAGCGCCCGCGGGGTGATGATCGTGGTCGCCTCGTACTGCGGATCAACGCCGAAGAAGTAGAGCCGGCCCGGCGCGGTCGCGCCCTGCGCAAAGCTGTAGCTGTAATGCTCGAAGGGCGGCGCAAAGCGCACCTCGACGGTGAACTCCTGCACGTCAATGGCCGCGCCGGTCTCCGCATCGCTGGCCTGATACGCGACATAGGAGCCGGGCATCGGCTCGTGATCGCGGCGGTCGGGCCGCGCGGGGACGGCGATCGGGGTCTTTGCGATGACCGTGTTGTAGGCCAGGTAGCCGGTCAGCCCGATCGTTTCGCCCGGATCGAAGGCCCGGTTCATCGGGTTGATGTCGGTGAAGAAGCCATGCGCCGCGAACAGTTCATCCAGGTCATTCATGGCCCGGCCGCGCGAGAAGGTCTGGCCGGCCCCTTTCAGCGTGAGCACGTCGTAGAGGTGTTTGACATCGAACAGATAGCCGTAGTTCTGGCCCGCGGCGACCGGCGAAAGCGGAGTCACGCCGGTGTAATTCTGGGTGAAATACGACCAGAAGGTGCGCCAGTCGAGCTGCACGCAATCGGCGTAGGCGGCGCGGATGCCGTTCGTGTCGGTCATCACCGACGCGTCGGCGGCGTCCACCGGATCCACCAGATCCCACAGCAGCCCCGCCACTGCGAACTCCTCGTCATCCCACGTCATCGCCCGGTAGTTGCTCTCCAGGTTGGTTGCGCCGCCTTTGGTGTTCCAGCGGTAGATCCCCGTCGGCTCTTGCCCGGCGATCTGCCAGCCGGTCAGCAGCGCGTAGAACTCGGCGAAGCCCTCGGTCCACGAGTCGGTGGTGACGACGTTACGGTAGCCGCCGTGATTGCTGTTGTTGGCCCCGCGCGGATAGCTGGGGAACAGGTTGGCGAGCGCGTCAGCCATGACGTGGTGGCCGAACTCGTGCCACTCGCGGTTGTCGGGCCGGTCGCGATCGGTGAGCAGGCTGGCGCCATCTTTTGCCTGGAAGTTGATGTACGGATCCGGCTCGATATTGGGCTGGTCGCTGCCGTTGCCGAGCCAGAAGACGCCATCGGTCACCGAAAAGGCGACGATATCCACCGGCAGGTTGAAATCCAACGGCTGGAGCAGCCGGTCGGCGAGTTGCCAGGCCTGGCGCGTGTGGTAGTAGATCACGCCCAGATCGTCCAAATGATCTTTGTTGATGGTATTCGCGGTGGTCATGTCGGGCCGGTTGGCGAAGATGAGGTCGCGCGTCACCGGGTTCGCCGCACCGACCGTGCTGAACGGCTGCGTCGCCGCGTACGCCACCAGGCCGCCGTCGCGCCGCCGGCCGCCATAGGTCACCTGGAATGGCATGGGCGTCGTGGCCGAATACTGGAGCGTGGCGCTGAGGATCAGATTGGCCGCGGCCGGCACATCGGCAAACGCGTAGAACCCATCGGGCGGCTGCGAGATCGTCTGGCGTTCCACCGCGCCGTCGCGCACCAGGCTCACCGGCACGCCGATCAACGGGTAATCGCTGCCCGGCGCATAGACGCGGCCCTGGATCTGCAGCAGGTTCGGGTCAATGTATTCCCAATCCGGGTGGGCCGCGGCCAGATAGGGGTTGCCGCGGTTGCCGCCCCGAAACAATGGATAGCCCGGCGGCGAGATGCAGCCATCCGGGCAATACGTGCCAGTGGTTTGCCCGTTGTCGAACTGTGGAAAGGCGGTCAATTCGGTGCGCCAGCCGTTGCGTGGGCTGACGCCCCAGGATGCGCTGCCGCGCAACGAGAGGACGAACGGCTGCCACGACCTGGCGCCCGTGTCATGGATGTCCCAACCGTAATCGCTCAATTGGCGCATGATGACGGCATCCCAGGGATTGCCGATGCCGCTGCCGCGCAGGGTGAAATCCCAGGCGAACGGCCGGCCTTCGACGATCGTGTCCGGCAGGTTGAGGGTGAGGGTGACGATGCCGGTGGAGAAAAGCGCGGTCGAGGTGATCGTGCTGCCGGCGCCGAGCGGGATGTAGGTACTGCCGGATTGCCGATCCCACCGGATGCCGCGCAGCCGCCACACCCCAGGCAAGGCCGCGGTTGTACCTCCAGCCGTCCCCGTTTCCGCCGGACGACTGAAGTCCCACAGGGATGCTGCGCGATCGTCACTACGAACGTTTTCAGCCGCGGCCTGGCCGCGGCCGGTAAAAGTAACTGCTATGAGGAACAACAAAAGGATCAACAGCCCGAGGACGGCCAGCCGCCGTCGTAGCGTGCGCCGATGGGGAAGAAGACGGGGGTGGCCTGACACGTCACACCTCCTTGAATGACAAGAACCGAAGCCGGATGGCCACTATTTACAGTTGAAAGAGCGCGCCATGACCTCCTTGAGCTGGATGGTTCAACAACCACGCCTGGCTGTCTATTTCCGTCTCCCCGGGTTGAGGATGCCGGCGGATATACGAACCATCCGCTTGCAAGATGCGGGCGCTGGTATTGTTGTGCAGTTCCACTTCCAGGATCGCGCCGCGGATGTAGTTGCGGAGCGCGGGGTCTTTCACCGGGAAGATCACCTCGACGCGGCGATCCAGGTTGCGCGGCATCAGGTCGGCGCTGCCCAGGTAGATTTCGGCCGCGCCGCCGTTCTCGCAGTAGTAGATGCGGCTGTGCTCCAGGAAGCGGCCGACGATGCTGATGACCTGGATGTTCTCGCTGACGCCGGGCACGCCGGGCCGCAGACAGCAGATGCCGCGGATGATCAGGTCAATCTCGACCCCGGCCTGCGACGCCCGGTACAGCTTGCGGATCAGCCGATCGTCCACCAGCGCGTTCATCTTGAAGATCAGCCGGCCGCGGCGGCCCGCGCGCTGATGTTCCACCTCGCGCTCGATCAAGTCTTCCACGCGTTCGCGCATTCCGCGCGGGGCCACCACCAGGTTCCGGTAATAGGTTTGCGTGGAGTAGCCCGTTAGGGTGTTAAACAGCTCGGTTGCATCGGCGGCCATGTCTGGGTCGCAGGTCAGCAGGCCCAGGTCGGTGTAGATGCCGGCCGTCACCGCGTTGTAGTTGCCCGTCGCCAGGTGCAGGTAGCGGCGCAGGCCGTTTGGCTCCTTGCGCACCACCAGCGTGATCTTGCTGTGCGTCTTCAGCCCGACCAGGCCATAGACCACGTGCACCCCTTCGGCTTCCAACGCGCGCGCCCAACCGATGTTGCTCTCCTCGTCGAAGCGCGCCTTGAGTTCGACCAGCACCGCCACCTGCTTGCCGTTGCGTTGCGCTTCGAGCAGCGCCCGCACGACTGGCGAGTTCTGCCCGACGCGATAGAGGGTCTGCTTGATCGCCAGCACGTCCGGGTCGGTTGCGGCGGCGTTGATGAAGTCAAGCACGGGGGCAAATGAGTCATACGGATGATGCAAGAGGATGTCCTGCTTGCGCATCACCGCAAAGATGCCATCGCTGCCTTTGTGCTCCCGGAGCATGGGCGGGACGGCCGGCACGAACGGGGGATCGCGTAACTCGGGATGTGGCAGCCGGGCCAACGCCCACAGGCTGCTCATCCCCAGCGGCGGCCGCAGCGGATAGACATCCTCATCGGCCACCTCCAGGTTTTTCATCAAAAACTGCACCATCGCCGCGGGCATCGCTTCATCCACCACCAGGCGGACGACCGGGCCGAACTGGCGCAGACGCAGCCCCTCCTCGATGGTCTCCAACAGGTCGGGCGCTTCATCCTCCTGGATTTCGAGATCAGCGTCGCGGAGCACGCGGAAGCTATAGCTCTCCACCACGTCATGGCCGGGGAAGAGGGTGTCCAGGTTGCCGGCGATCACGTCCTCCAGCCAGATGAAGCGCCGGCCATCCTCCAGCGGGATCAGGCGCGGCAGCGAGGTGGGAACCTTCAGGCGACCGAAATGATGTTCGCCCTTGCGGTCACGCACCGTCACGCCCAGGTTCAGGCTGAGGTTGGAGATGTGGGGAAACGGCCGGCCCGGATCGAAGGCCAGCGGCGTCAGGACGGGCAGGATTTCGTTCTGGAAGTAGACCCGCAGGCGGTCGCAATCGGCGTCGCTCAGTTCATCATAGCGCTGCAGCCGGATGCCCGCGGCTTTCAGGGCCGGCAGGACGCTTTCGTAGAATGTGCGGCGCTGCTCCTGCATCATCGGCAGGACGATGGAGCGAATCTGCTGAAGCTGTTGGGCGGGGGTCATCCCATCAGGCGGCGCATTGACCACCCCGGCCTGGATCTGGTCTTTCAGGCCGGAGACGCGGATCATAAAGAATTCGTCGAGGTTCGAGCTGAAGATGGCGAGGAACTTGACGCGTTCCAGAAGGGGATGCCGGAGGTCCTGCGCCTCCTCCAGTACGCGGCGGTTGAATTCGATCCAACTTAGCTCGCGGTTGAAGTATAACGCCGGGTCCTTGAGGTCAACCTCGATCTCTGGGCCGAAGAACGACTCCGCTGTCGTCAACTGCGCCTGGGTATCCACACTCACAATTCGCCTCCGTTTCGCGCGCTGAACTGGGCTGATTGTAACCAAAATGCGCGGCTCTTGCAAATGACGGACGCCTGCGAAGGGAACAGCGCAAAAATACTGTTTGAGATTGACATTGCGCGAGAGACGTGGTATAGCGTGGATTCAAAGAAACCATCCTCCAGGGAGCGCCGCCCATGCGTTATCTGAGTGCGCTGGTTCGGATCCTGGCAATCATGCGCAAGGAATTCATCCACATCCGCCGCGATCCGCGGACGTTGGCGATCGTGATCATCTTGCCGATCTTCCAATTGATCATCTTCGGTTACGCGGTGACCAGTGACGTGAAACACTTGCCGTTGGCCGTCTTCGATCAGGATCGCTCGGCCGCCAGCCGGGCGCTGATTGACGCCTACCGGACTTCCGGCTACTTCGACATCGCCTTCTATGCCAGCTCCCACGGGGAGATCGCCTATCTGATTGACGCCGGCCAGGCGCGCGCGGGCCTGACGATCCCGCCGGGCTATGGCGACCGCCTGGCGCGCCGCGAACGCGCGGAGGTGAGCTTCATCATTGACGGGTCGGATCCGACGACCGCCAACACCGCGCTGGCATCGGCCACTGCGATCGGTCAGGCGCACGGCGCAGACCTGTTGCAAACCGCGCTTCGCCGCGGCGGTACGCTGCCCGGCGTGCTGCCAGGGGTCGAAGTGCGCACCCGCGTCTGGTATAACCCCAACATGGTCAGCGCCTATTACATGGTGCCGGCCCTGATCGGGCTGATCCTCCAAACGCTTACGGCCCTGCTCACCGCGGTGGCCATCGTGCGCGAACGCGAGCAAGGCACCTTGGAGAGCCTGATCGTGACCCCCATCCGTGCGGCCGAGCTGATCCTGGGCAAGATCGTGCCGTATGTCGTGCTGGCGTTCATGGACATGCTCCTGATCCTGGTCGTCGGCACATACTGGTTTCACGTGCCGATCAACGGGAGCGTGACGCTGTTGCTGGCGTTAGCGGCCTTGTTTCTGATGAGTTCCTTGGGGATCGGCCTGTTGGTCTCGTCGGCCGCGCACACCCAGCAAGAAGCCATGATGATGGCGTTTTTCACCATCCTGCCGTCGGTCTTCCTGTCCGGTTTCATGTTCCCGATCGCTTCGATGCCGCCTGTACTGCAATGGTTCAGCAAAGTGATCCCCCTGACCTACTTCCTGGTGATTGATCGGGGCATTGTGCTGAAAGGCAACGGCATCGCCATTTTGATGCCGCAGGTCACCACATTGGCGGCGCTCGGTGTGGTTATCCTGTCGCTGGCGGTCCTGCGCTTCAGGAAACGGCTGGAATAAGTTAATCTGATGGTCAACCAATGGTCAACCAAGCGATTGTCATCGAAGCCGACCGCCTGACCCGACGCTTCGGCAAGACGCTCGCCGTGGACGGCTTGAGCTTGGCCGTCGAGCGCGGGGAGATCTTCGGGCTGATCGGCCCGGACGGCGCCGGCAAGACGACGGCGATTCGCCTGCTCGCGGCGGTGATGTTGCCCACCGCAGGAGAGGCCCGCGTGCTGGGCTTCGACACGCGACGCCAAGCCGAACGCATCCGTCAGGCGATCGGCTATATGCCCCAGAAGTTCAGCCTCTACGGCGACCTGACGGTGCGGGAGAACCTGGACTTCTTCGCCGACCTGTTCAACGTGCGCGGGGCCGCCCGGCGACGTCGCCTCGATGAACTCCTGGCATTCGCCCGGCTGGCGGAGTTCACCGGCCGCCGCGCGGCCGCGCTGTCCGGCGGCATGCAGAAGAAGCTCGCGCTGGCCTGCACCCTGATCCACAGCCCGCAGGTGATCTTTCTCGACGAGCCAACCACCGGCGTGGACCCGATCAGCCGGCGTGAATTCTGGGACATCCTGAGCAATCTGCATGTGCAAGATGTCGCCATCTTCGTAAGCACCCCGTACATGGACGAAGCCGAACGTTGTAGCCGGGTGGGGCTGATGTACGCAGGCCGGCTCACAGAATGCGATACCCCCGACGCGCTCCGCCAGTTGGCCCCCGGCGAGCTGCTGGCGATCTGGACGCCCCAGATCATGCAAGCGCGCGCGGTGGTGAGCGCGCTGCCGGATGTCCTGGAGGTACAGACATATGGCGACTTGCTGCACGTCTTCGTCGCCGACGCGGCCGCCGCACGCCCCCGCCTCGTCCAGGCGCTCGCCGCCGCCAACGTGCCGATCACTGAGGTCAAACGCACCTCCCCCCGCGTGGAAGAGGCGTTCATCTCGCTAATCACCGGCAAACGCCGACCGATCACTGACCACTGACCACTGACCACGGGCCACTGACAACGCACCATGTACGCCGTATCCACCGACAACCTGACCAAACGCTTCGACCGGTTTGTGGCGGTTGACCACATCAGCTTCACCGTCGCGCGTGGCACGATCTTCGGTTTCCTGGGGCCAAACGGGTCCGGCAAGACGACCACGATCCGTATGTTGCTGGGATTGCTGCAACCGAGCGAAGGCCGCGCCGCCATCCTTGGCTATGACTGCGTTCGAGAGACCGACCAGATCCGCCGGCAAGCCGGCTACCTGTCGCAACGTTTCAGCCTGTATAATGAGCTGACGGTGACGGAAAACCTGAACTTTTACGGCCACACCTACGGAGTCACCGGCAAACGGCTGGCCGAACGGAAACGCTTCATCCTTGAGCTGGCCGGGCTGCGGGGCCGCGAACGCGAGCTGACCCGAAACCTCTCCGGCGGGTGGAAGCAACGCCTGGCGTTGGGCGCCGCGATCCTGCACGAACCGGAGATCCTCTTCCTGGACGAACCGACCGCGGGCGTGGATCCGGTCTCGCGGCGCCAGTTCTGGGAGCTGCTTTACGCGCAAGCCGCCGCGGGCAGGACGATCTTTGTCACCACGCATTACATGGACGAAGCTGAACAGTGCCAGGCGCTCGCTTTCATCCATCGGGGGGTCATCATCGCGCGCGGCAGCCCGGCCGAGATCAAGGCGCAACAGATGCGCGGACAGGTGCTCGAAATCGAGTGCGGGCCGACCGGAACGGCGCTGCCGATCCTGAAGCGCCTCGGCGTCTTCGCGGAAGTCGCGCTCTACGGCGCGCGCATCCACGCCATCGCGGAGAACGTCGCGGAGACGATCCCCCGCGCCCAGGCCGCGCTCGCGGCCGCCGGCGTCACGGTCGCCGGGATGACCCCGATTCCGCCCTCTTTGGAGGACGTGTTTGTTTCACGAATACGGTGATCCATGAAACACCTTCACCTGCTCACGGCCAGCGTATGCCTCTTCATGGCTGTCAGCATGACAGGCTGCGCCGCGCCTCTGCCGGATGCTTTCGATCGTGCCCGATCGGCGGCCGACGACATGGTAGCCGCGATCCAGGGTCGTCAGTCGCGGGCCGGGCAGACCGCGCCCCGCGGCCTGATCGCCTCCGGGACGATCGAGGCCCCGCGCCTGGCGGTCGGCAGCCCGCTCGGCGGGCGGATCAGGCGGCTGGCGGTCGTCGAAGGGCAGGCCGTCCCGACCGGCGATCTGATCGCCGACCTGGATACGGCGCTGCTCGACGCCGAGATCGCCCAGGCCGAGGCCGCGTGGCGCGTGGCCCAGGCTCAGGCGGCCCTCCTGGAGGCCGGCGCGCGGGAGGCCGATCTCGATGTGGCGCGGGCCGCCATCACCCAGGCCGAGGCTGCCAGCGCCGCCGCCTACACCGCCTGGCAAGACGCGCTGGCGTTGTTCGAAGCGCCCGCCGATCTGGATGTGCGGATCGCCGCAGCCGATGCGAGCCTGCGCGTGGCCGAGGAGCAGCTTAAGGCGGCGCAAGCCGCGGCGACGGCCGCCGACCTGGAAATGCAGCTTTGGGGTCGTACGGTCAAGTCATTGGAGGATGGCTTCGATGTGCGACTGCCGCCGGTGCTGGGCGGCGGCAGCCGCCACATGGATGCGCCGGCCGATAAACTGGGCGAAGCCCGCCTGCAATGGAATCTCGCCAGCCAGCGGACATGGGAGGCGCACGCCCGGGCAGAGACGGCGCTGGCGACGCGTGGCGTCGCCCGGCAGACGCTGGCCGACCTGCGCAGCCAAAAGGCGGCCCCGCAAGCCTTGCAGGCGCAGGCCGACGCCGCCAGGGCCGCCTATGATCTGGCCGAAGCGGCCGTCGGCGTCGCGCGGGCCAACCTCGCCGTGGCGCAGGCCGGCGCGTCCGCCGAACAGATCGCGGCCGCCAGCGCGCAGGCAGATCGGGCCGACCGTGCCATCCGGACGCTTGAGGCTCGCCGTGAGCAGGCCAGGGTGACCGCGCCGGAAGCCGGCGTCGTCACATCGGTCGTCTTGCGCGAGGGCGAAGTCGCCGCGCCGGCCGCCGCGATCATCCACCTCTCGCAGCCGACCGAGGCGACCCTGACGGTCTACGTGCCGGAACCGGAGATGAGTCAGGTGCGGCCCGGCCAGGGAGTGGCCGTGACGGTGGATTCCTTCCCGGGCCGGGTTTTCAGCGGAACAGTCGCCTACGTGGCCGACCAGGCCGAATTCACGCCCAAGAACGTCCAGACCCGCGAGGAACGGGCCGACACCGTCTTTCCGGTCAAGATCAAGCTGGCAAACTCCGACGGCCTGCTCAAAGCCGGGATGCCGGCCGATGCGCGGTTCGCGGAAGCGGGCAGCCCCCCGGAAGATGGGCTGGGCAACGCGATGCGTGAGCGACCAGGCGTTGGCGCGCCGCCCCTGCCCCTCGCCGCGACCCGCTTCGCGGGCGCTATCGAAGCCACGGATGTCATCATCGCGGCCGAGATGGGCGGTCGCGTGCTGCGAGTCCCCATCAGCGAAGGGGAAGCCGTTCGGGCCGGGCAAGTCGCGGTCGAGTTGGACGCCCGCGAATGGCAGGCCCGCCGCGACGAAGCCGAGGCGGCCGTCGCGGCCGCGCGCGCCGAGCTGGCGCGCGTGCAGGCGCCGCCCCAGACCGCGCGCGTCGCGCAGGCCGAAGCGCAGGCGGCCCAGGCGCAGGCCGCGCTGGCGTCCGCGCAGACGGCCCTGACGAATGCTCGCATCCTCCGCGCGACGCCGCAGGAACTCGACGCGCAAATCCATACGGCCCAGGCTCAGGTTGTGACCGCCGCCGCCCAGGTGGAGGTGACGCGTGCGCAGCTTAAGGCGGCCCGCGTGCTGCAAGAAAGCGTGCCGCCCAACACCGGGAGCGACCAGGATCGCACCCGGCGGGCCATGTACGATCAAAACGTGGCGGCAATCGAGGCGCTGGCGCGCGGCGCAGAAGCCGCCAGCCAGGGCGCCCAGGCGACCCTGGCGGTCTTGCTGGCAATCCGCCAGCAACCGGTCCTCCTCGATGCGGCGGTGCACAAGGCCGAAGGGGGCGTCGTCCAGGCGCAGGCCGGGGTGGCGGTCGCGGAGGCGGTCCTGGCGCAGGTCAAGGCGCCGGCCCAGGCCGAGGCGGTGCGGTTGGCGCAGGCCAGGGTCGCGCAGGCCGGCGCGGGGCTGGCGGCTGTGGATGTCGCGCTGGGCAAGCTCACGGTCCGCAGCCCGGCGACCGGCGCGGTCACGGCGCAGGCCATCCATGCCGGCGAAGTCGCCGGGCCGGGCGTCCCGCTGTTCACGGTGACGGATGTGGCGCGAGCCAGGCTCGTGATCTACGTGCCGGCAAACCAGATCGGGGAGGTCAGGTTGGGGCAATCCGCCACGGTGGCGGTGGACGCTTATCCAGACCGAACCTTCACCGGGACGGTGACGCGCATCGCCGATCACGCGGAATTCACCCCGAAGAACGTCCAGACGCAAGATGAACGGGCGCGCACGGTGTTTGCCGTGGAGATCGCGCTGCAAAACGAAGCGGGCCTGTTGCGGCCGGGTATGCCCGCGGAGGCGAGCCTCCGGCCGTGATCGGCTACGTCGCGCGCTGCGCCGCCTGCCAGGTCTCCAACACGGCGCGATGCCGGTCTTCGAGCTTGGTCAGCGGCCGTTTGGCTTTCAGCAGGTCGTTCGCCTCGGCAAAGGTCAGGCCGCGCTCCCGCATCAGATAGGCCGCCAGCAGGGTGGCCGAGCGGCCCCGACCCTTGGCGCAATGGATCAGCACCACCCGCTGATCCTCTATCTGGCGCTCGATCCACCCCACCGCGTGCGAGATGGTGGACGCGTCGGGCGTCATCACATCGGGCACAGCGTAGCGGACATGGCGGATGCCGTGCCGGTCGTAGAAAGCCGTATCGTCGGCCCGTTCGGCCCGGATGTTGACCACCGCGCCGATGCCGAGCGCCAGCAGGCGCTCGTAGTCCCGCCTGTAGGTGGGCGCGCCGCCCAGCCACAACTGCGGCGTGACCTGCGAAAACCACGCCTGCCCCATGAGCCGTTCGTAGATGAAACGGATGATCGGGTAGAGCTTGTCGAACAGCCGGTGAAACAACCCAAGCTGATATTCCATCGCATCAACCGATGCTGCCAAGTGCTACTCCCTCTGCAAATCTCGTCTTCACAAAGCCAGCCGCATCTCGATCTGTCGCGTCGTCACCAGAAACCGGAGCGCGGCCAGCACCCGATTCAGCGGATCATCCACCGGCACATTGCTGATCGTCATTGCCCGGCCCAAGTGAAGGTGCGCCAGCGCCTGCAGCAAAATCCGGCCCGGCGTCATGATGTCGGTCGCCGGATCAATCCCCACATCCATCAGCGACAGCGTATCGCCGTGCCCGCTCACCAGGCAATAGGCGGCCGCCGCGCCGCGCCAGTCCAGGCGATAGCCCTTCAACCGGCCCGCCGCGGCCATGTGGGCCAGGGTCGGGGCCGCACGCTGCCAGGTGGCCGGGCAGCCGTGCCAGCCGTCGAAGTGCGCCAGCAGCCCGGCGGGATCGGCCGGGGTCAACCGTTCCGCCGGGATGGGCAGCGCGTCACTCTCGCCCGACCGCCGCCAGATCAGCAGCTCGCGGGTTGGCGCGAACCCGGCTTCGGCATAGAGCCGCCACGCCGGCGTGTTCTGCGTGATCACCTCCAGGAGGAGCTCCTGCAAGCCCGCCGCGCGGCGGGCCTGCTCGATCAACCGGCTGACCAGTTCGCGGCCCAGGCCGCGGCGGCGGTATTCCGGCAACACTCCCACCCCGGTGATCCAGCCGCCGCGGCCGCGGATGCACAGGAGCGCCATCCCGACGGCCGCGCGTCCGGCCAGCGCCACCAGCGAGTGGCCCAGATCCACGTCGTAGAAGCGATCCAGCGAGGCCATCTGCTCGGTCGTCAGGCGCATCGGCACGTAATAGTTGGCATACGCGCGATTGATGATCTGCGCCCGATCAGCGGGAGAGATGGCCTGCGCCGGAACGAACGAGAAGGTTGGCACGCGCCCCGACCTGTGCATGAGATTGCGGATGGATACCCGCCCCTGCGGCCCGTAGGATAACACAGAGGGGCACATGCGTCAATCGGCCTGCCTGTTGCGCGGATGTGATGCAAAGGTAAGCCGCCCCTCTTGGCGAAGCCGGGCGACACCGGCTATAATCGGCCCGTGAGTATCGTGACGACAACGCGCCGCGCCGTCGTGATCCGTCTGGCGGGCTGGCGCCAGGCGGCGGCGGATGCCATGCGCTTCTTCCCATTGGCCGCCATCATCCTGTGGATCGCGCTGACGATCCCCAGCGACGGCTACCTGGGTCGCGCTCGCGTCGACCTGATCCTGCGACAGGCCATCGGCAGCCACGGCTTCCGGCTGGCCGCGTGGGAGGGTCAGGCGCTGGCTGAAAAGGCGCGCGATCTGGTCGCGCGGCCAGGCGCAGCGCTGCCCCCCGCCGCGCAGCACGACCTGGTCGTCGCTTATTTCGACGCCATCGGCGAGAGCGGCCGGCTGGAGAGCCAGATCGAGCGCGCCTACGCCGACCCTAAACAGACCAACCCGCGCGCGGCCGCCGCGCCGCTCCAGGCTCAACTGGATGACCTGCGCATCCGGCAGGCCAGCCGTCGCCCGGCGGTCGAGCGCATCCTCGGTGAGCAGCTCGGCGCCGTCCTTGCGGCGGAGGATCTCACCACGGCCGGCCTGATCTGGCCGCCGGTCAGCTTCCAGTTCGCCGAAAGCCCCAACTACCTGATCGTCTCGCCGCGTGACCTGATCGCCGTCGAAAAGGGGATCTACCTGGACCCGACGCTGCCGGTCGCGCGGATGGAGCAGATCGAGCAGCAGGTCGAGGGCCGGCTGGATGTCAGCGCGCTGGTGGAAGGCACGGGCGGCTTCTCCTCCTACCCCACGATGATCATCGAATACCCGGCGATGGAGTGGGCGCTGAGTACCATCAGCCATGAGTGGATCCACACCTACCTGGCGTTCCTGCCGTTGGGCTGGCGCTATGACGACAGCGGCGCGATGCGCACCCTCAACGAGACGGTCGCCTCCATCGCCGGCGACGAGTTGGGGCGTCGCGTCATCGAGCGATTCTACCCCGAAAAGGCGTCGCCCCCGGCGTGGCCTCGGCCGCGCGCGATGCGCGCCGAACCAGACGCCGCGCCCCCGTTCAGCTTCGGCGCGTTCATGCGCGAGACTCGCCTGGCGGTGGACAAACTGCTGGCGGAGGGGAAGATCGCGGAGGCTGAAGCCTACATGGAGGCGCGGCGGAAAGAGTTGACCGAGCACGGCTACCTGCTGCGCCGCCTCAACCAGGCTTACTTTGCGTTCCACGGCTCCTACGCCGTCGGCCCCGCGGCCACCGACCCCATCGGCGGCAAGCTGCGCCTGCTGCGCCAGCAGTCCGGCAGCCTGGCGGAGTTTATGCGGGTCGTGGCGGGGTTCAGGAGCGCGGCGGATTTGGATGCGGCGCTGCGGTAGTCATTGTGACGGATCAACCGGCTTCGACCCAGATGGCTCGGGCACGCACGTGCAACTCGCTATTCAGGTCCAATAGGTCAATTGGATTGCTCCAATTCACGGAGCGTCGGCACACGATATCACCGCTGTTTGAGCAGAACCGCCGCATAGCCCCGGCGAAATGTCAGCACATCCGCCTCGCGCCGGAGGGTATCAAGGCGCGCCGCCTCTTCACTCGTCAGTGATTCGGCTTTTTTCTTATCGAGGAGAGTCTCGCACTCACGCCAACGCTCTTGCGAAAAAACGCGTCGCATTTCTTGCTCCAGGCCAGCATCGTTCATCTGCAACAGCGGAAACACATCCGGCTGATATTGGACGGGAATCTCATCGAGCAATGGGGGCAAACTGTGGGCCAGACTTGACGCGATGATCGTCTCAGTTGGCTGACGAAACAATTCAGCGGCTCGCTTCAACTGGCGATACAAGGTATCGGGAAGATTAATGGCGATCGTCTGTGTCATAGCGTCCCTCACTTTACGTCCGTTCTTCACTCTTGCTCATTATACAACCATGTTTCCCGCTGGGCAATACAAACAATGCAATAGCGCAAAACTCACTACCGCTACGGGTGTCATTCTGAGCGGGTTGGTCCCGAACCGCTCGTTGCGATGTCAGACCAGCGAAGAATCTCCCTTGGCAGGCACACAGACCCTTCGCCGGTGGCTTGCCGTAACGCACTGCATTTTGTAGACCCGCTCAGAGCTTGCCCTGAGTGCAGCGAAGGGGTGACGGCGTCAAAAGTGACTTTTGCGGTATTGCCAAATTACCAAATGCCTCCTTGCTGACGTATAATGCTACGCGCAACACGCAATCCATGGAAATGAGGCTTTAATGTCCGTACCCCAAGAAGGTGACCTGGTGCTCCTGGTCAGCCCCGACCGCAAACGCTACCTGATCCGGCTGAAGCACGGCGAGCAGTGGTTCTCGCACAAGGGCAGCATCGTCCACGACGACCTGATCGGGCAGCCGTTGGGCCGCACGCTGCACACCCAGCACGGCACCGCCTACCTGGCGCTGGAGCCATCCACCAGCGACCTCGTCCACGAGCTGCCGCGCTCGACGCAGATCATCTACAGCAAGGACGCCGCGCAGATCGTCATGCATCTGAGCCTCTATCCGGGGCGCACGATCGTGGAGGCGGGCACGGGCAGCGGCGGGTTGACGTTGATCCTGGCGCGCACGGTAATGCCGACCGGTCGGGTCTATAGCTACGAAACGCGGCCCGACTCGTTCGAGATCGCGCGGCAAAATCTGGCCGACCTGGGGTTGCTCCCGTATGTCACGCTGTACAACGAGGACATCATCGGCGGGTTCCACGAGCGGGAGGTGGATGCGCTCTTCCTCGACGTGCGCGAGCCGTGGGTCTTCCTGGATCACGTTTGGGCGACCCTGAAGGGCAGCGGCTTTTTCGGCGCGCTCGTGCCGACGACCAACCAGGTCAGCGCGCTGCTGGAGGGGCTGGAGCGCCGGCCGTTCGGCGACCTGAGCGTGGAAGAGGTGCTGGTGCGACCCTACAAGCCCGTGCCCGCCCGCCTCCGCCCCGAAGACCGGATGATCGCGCACAGCGCGTTCCTGGTCTTCGCCCGCAAGATCGCGGCCGGGGACGAGTCGTTGGGCTGGATGCCGGAGAAGAAGCGCCGGGCCTACCTGGGCAAGCTGGCGATGGCGCAGCGCGAAGCGGAACGGGCGGCCGCGGAAAGTGCGGAGGAATGACCGACGTTTGCCGGTTGACCGACTGTGCGACTATAATGGCCGCGCACATCGCTTATATTGAGGCGCACCATGATCGCTGAAGGGGTGACGCTAACTCAGAAGATCCAGCAAGACATCCTGGAACTGCCACAGGAGAGCCTGCCGGAATTAGAGCAGTCCATCGAGTCTCCACGCTTCAAGGCGCAACCGCGCAAAACAAGGATAAAAGAAGCGACACCAGAGTACGATCCCACCGATGCGATCAGGCTGGATGGGCTATTCAAAGGCTACGAGTTTTCACCGAAGTTCATCGCCGAGGCCAGGCGCGAGATGTGGCGCAAGCACTACGCGGAGATCGAATGAGCCGCAAGATCGCGGCCTGAGATCGGTTCAGCGCCGCCGCACGGCCAGCAACACACCCGCCAACATGCCCGCCCCCGCTAGTGCGCCCAATCCGCCATAGAGGAACCCGCCATTTGCGTTGTTGTCCGGGGCTGATTTGCCGGGCGGCGCGCCCGGCGTGATCGTTGGGCGGGGCGGCAACGTCGAGCTGGGGGTCATCGTCGGCGTGTCGGTCGCAGTCGGCGTGGGCGTGACCGTCGGGGTATGGGTGGCCGTCGGCGTGTGGGTGGGCGTGGCCGTCGCCGTCGGCGTCGCGGTTGCGGTAGCTGTCGGCGTGGCGGTCGGCGCGAGGGTGGCGGGCGGCCGGGTCGGCGGGATGGGGATGGGCGTGGGCGGCACCGCAGTCGGTGGCGGCACGGTGGCGGGCGGCAGAGCGGGATCCACCACCAGGCTGACGGCATCCAGAAAGATCATGCTGCCCGGCGCGGAGCGGTTGTGATCTACTTTTACAAAGACGGTGATCGTCGAAGACTTCGCGTAAGTGGAAACATCCACGTTGACATCGGGCGGAGGATAATTGAGGCAGCGGCCATCGCCGAAGTGCATCGGCCCCCAGACGACAGTCGGCGCGAGGGGATCGGTCCCGCCGGTCGGGTCAATGCCGAGTTGGCGGCCAAACGAATCGGTGGGGTTGGAAGGCGCGGCCCAGCCGATGGAGGCTTTGTAACCGACGCCGGGCGTCACGCCGCCCACCTGGCGATAGAAGCCGGCCACATACGCCCCCGGCGAATCCATGCGCAGGCTCGCTGAACCGAACGACGAGTGTGACTCGGAGCCGCGGACGGGAGTAAAGCTTACCCCGCCGGCCAGGATGTAGGACGACCACCCCGCCGGCGCGTTGCCGGAGAATTGCTCCCAATCACATTCGATCAGGCTGCCGCCAAGACAACCGGCGCAGCCTCCAGCCAGCACAGATATGGGTAATCCGCTTGCTGTAAAGCATGATACCAACAACAGCAGCCCAAGTCGGGCTAAGAAGACCTCTGTCAGACGCATGGCCGCCAGTATAGCCCACGCGTGAGAGGGTGTCAAAACCACAGGGAGGCAACATGAAGATCACCCGGCTGGAAACATTCACCCGGCGGCAGATCGGCATCGTGCGCGTGACGACCGACGACGGCGCAGCGGGGATCGGCCAGCTCTCGCCGTTCAACGCCGACATCACCGCTCAGGTCTTTCACCGGCAGGTGGCGCCCCATGTGCTCGGCGCCGATCCGAGCGACATCGGCGGGCTGGTCGAGCGCGTGATCGAGGCCGAATACAAGTTCCCCGGCTCTTACATCTGCCGGGCGCTGACCGGACTGGACACCGCGCTGTGGGATCGCCGCGGCAAGCTGGCGGGCAAGAGCGTCTGCGAGCTGCTGGGCGGGACGCCGCGGCCCTTCCCGGTCTATGGCTCATCCATGCGCCGCGACATCTCGCCCGAAGATGAGGCCGCCCGGCTGGCGCGGCTGCGCGACGAGCAGGGCTTCGCCGCGTTCAAGGTGCGCGTGGGCAAGGTGTGCGGCCACGATGAAGATCAATGGCCGGGCCGCACGCAGGCGCTGATCCCGGTCGTGCGCGGCGCGCTTGGCGACGAGGTCACGCTCCTGGCCGACGGCAACAGTTGCTATTCGCCGGCCCGCGCCATCGCAGTGGGCCAAATGTTGGAATGGTACGGCCTCGGCCATTTCGAGGAGCCGTGCCCCTATTGGGAATTAGAATGGACGGCCGAAGTGGCCCGCGCCCTCAAAATTCCGGTGGCCGGGGGAGAGCAAGATTGGGATCTGGCGCAGTGGCGGCGCATCATCGGCCTGCGCGCCGTGGACATCGTCCAGCCCGATATCTGCTACATCGGCGGGCTGAGCCGGGCGCTGCGCGTGGCCGAACTGGCCGGCCGGGCCGGGCTGTCCTGCGTGCCGCACTCGGCCAACCTCTCGCTGGTCACGGTCTTCACGCTCCACATGATGGGCGCCATCCCCAACGCCGGGCCGCACGTCGAGTTCTCCATCGAGCCGACCCCGTGGACGCAAGGCTTGTACGCGCCGGCGCTCGAAGTGCGCGACGGCAAGGCGGCGATCCCGGCCGGGCCGGGCTGGGGCGTCGAGATCAACCCGGACTGGCTGGCAGGCGCGGAATATCAGGTGAGCGAACTCAACCAGTAATCCGCCGAAGCTGGATTGATGAATTTGCGAGATGAGCGACTGAAGTCGCCGCTACGAACCCGATCTGCCCAATCGTGTTTCTGGAGTCGCAATGAACAGATCACTTTGGCCCGACAGCGCACGCATAGACGAACGCGAGGACTTGTGGATCGGCGGCTGCGCGGCCGCGGCGTTGGCGGCCGAATATGGCACGCCGCTCTATGTCTTCGATGAGGCGACGTTGCGCGGCCGGGCGGCCGCGTATCGCGCCGCGCTGGCGCGCCACTATCCAGGGTCGGCGCAGGCGGCCTACGCTGCGAAGGCGTATCTGTGCACCGCGCTGGCGCAGCTCTTCGCCGAAGAAGAGCTTGACCTCGACGTGGTCTCTGGCGGCGAGCTGCATGTGGCGCTGGCCGCGGGCTTCCCCCCCGCACGGATTCACTTCCACGGCAACAACAAATCACCGGAAGAACTGGCTGAGGCGCTCGCCGCAGGGATCGGCCGCATCGTCGTGGACAATTTCCACGAGCTGGCGTTGCTTACCGAGTTGACCGATCCACAGCGCGCAGTTGTCGGGCCATTCCGCACTCCGCACGCAGAGCGCGCACTCCGCATTCCCATCTGGCTGCGCCTGGCGCCCGGCATCCAGGCCCACACCCACGCGCACATCCAAACCGGCCAGGAGGACACCAAGTTCGGCTTCTCCATCGCCACGGGTGACGCTGAGCGCGCGGTGGTTCAGGCGCTGGCCGCGCCGGGCCTGGATCTGATCGGCTTGCACTGTCACATCGGCTCGCAAATCTACGAGGCGGAAGAGCTGAGCCTCGCGGCCGCCAGGCTCGTCGAGTTCGCGGCCCAGATGCGGGCGCGCCACGGGTTCGAGCTGCGCGAGCTGAGCCCTGGCGGCGGATGGGGCGTGCCGATGGTTGCGTCCGACCCGGCCGCCCCGCTCGAGCCGTACATCGCGACCCTCGCCGCGGCAATCGTGGCGACTTGCCGGCAGGTCGGGATCGCGCTGCCGCATCTGGTGCTGGAGCCGGGGCGCTCGCTGGTGGCGCCGGCCGCGGCGGCGATTTACACCGTCGGCAGCCGCAAGGAGATCCCCGGCGTGCGCACCTACGTGGCGGTGGACGGCGGCATGGCCGACAACATCCGGCCGGCGCTGTATGAGGCGAGGTATACGGCGCTGCGAATTGCAAATTGCAAATTGCAAATGCCCGGAACTGCGGGGCACGCTGTTGCAAATTGCAAATCGGATCACGAACGCGTGACCATTGCGGGAAAGTTTTGCGAGTCGGGCGATATCTTGATCCGGGATATCGAGCTGCCGCGGCTGGCGACGGGCGATCTGTTGGCGATCCCGATGGCGGGCGCGTATACGCTGGCGATGGCCTCGAACTACAACCTGGCGCGTCGTCCGGCGGTCGTGCTCGTTAATCAGGGGGAGGCGCGGCTGATCCAGCGCCGCGAAACCTACGCCGACCTGCTGGCGCGCGATCTGCCGCTGAAGCCCCATGCCGGCGCGCCCGACCGTACTGCGCCCATTCCTGGGACGCATCACACATCACGCGCCACGCAATACGGCCTACGTTTTGCGAAATACCAGGCGCTCAGCAATGACTACATCGTCCTCGATCCGGCCGATTGGCCGCAGCCGCCGACGCCGGCGCAAATCCGGCGCATCTGTGACCGGCATCTGGGGGTCGGCGCCGATGGCATTTTGTGGGGGCCAATTCTGTCGGATAGCACAGCCGATGAAGATGCCTCGACAAGTCGAGGACTCCGGAGTCCTGAACTTGTTCGGACCGATGTCAAGGCCGGATTTGATCTGCGGTTGTTCAACCCGGACGGCGGCGAGTTCGAGAAGAGCGGCAACGGGCTGCGCATCTTCGCCCGCTACCTGTGGGATCGTGGCCTGCCGGCCGGGCCGGACTTCGCGATTGACACGCCCGGCGGCCGGGTGATGGCTCACATCCTGGACGCGGCCGGCGACCGGATCGCGCTGGAGATGGGGCGGATCACTTTTGCCAGCACGGAAATCCCGCTGACCGGGGCGGCGCGGGAGGTGATCGAAGCGCCGGTGGCGGTCGCCGGTCGCACGGTGCGCATCACCGCCGTCGGCATCGGCAACCCGCATTGCGTGGTGTTCGTAGATCCGCAGATCTTTGAGGCCCGCAGAGACCCTTCGACAGACTCAGGGCAAGCTCTCGAAGGTCTGGCGCAGACGCTCGGCCCGGAGCTGGAGCGCCTGCCGCTCTACCCGAACCGGACGAATGTACAATTCGCGCAGGCCATCGGCCCGCACGATCTGCGCATCGCCATCTGGGAGCGGGGCGCAGGGTATACGCTGGCGTCAGGTACGTCGAGCTGCGCCGCGGCGGCGGCTGCGATCCGCACCGGCCGCTGCGCCAGCCCGGTCACGGTGCACATGCCAGGCGGCGCGCTGCTCGTCGAAATCGGCCCGGATTGGGCGGCGCGGCTGACCGGGACGGTGGCGCCGGTGTGCCGGGGGGAAATAAGCCCGCCGTAGGTTCCGGCAACGCTGTGGTCGCCCAGCCGAGAAGGCATCTGACAGCGCGCAACGTCATTTGCCATTCCCATCAAATGTAAGATATAATCCCGTCTGATAGATGAGCGGGGCCGACCAGTTCGCATTTGATCGGCTTCGCAACCCGATTCCTGTCGCCCCAGGATCCGGGCATCGCAGCTCTCATCGTCGCACGGTTCGTCTGTTCTTCCAAACGCCGAGGCCGCGATCCCATCCTCCTGGGAGCGCGGCCTCGGCCATGCCCGAGACCTGTCGGAGCCGCGCCAAAGAGGATAGCTATCCCATGGACATCTTCGACATCCACGACGAAGTCATTGACCGCTACAGCGAGTACGTCCGCAGCTTCCTCTCGATTGCAGACGACGATATCCGCGAGTTCATCAGCCGAGGTGTCTTTGACGACCGGGCGCTGTGGCCCGATGCCTTGCTGCAACTCAACCCGGCGTACAAGAAGACCGAAACCGTGGCCATGCTGGCGGCGAAGGGCGATTTGCAGCAGGGGTGCGCAGACATCTTCCGGGATGAGAAGGGACAGCCGTTCGAGCTCTATCGGCATCAGGCAGACGCCCTGCGCCTGGGCCTGGCCGGCGAGCACTTCGTCGTCACCAGTGGCACCGGCTCCGGCAAGACGCTGACCTATTTCCTGCCGATCTTCGACGCCGTCCTGCGGGGAAATCCTAAGGAGCCCCGCGTCTGGGCCATCGTCGTCTATCCGATGAACGCGCTGGTCAACTCGCAGGAAGCTGCGCTGCGGGAGCTGGCCGACCGGTACCAGGCGCGCACGGGGAGGCCGATGCCCGTCCGGTTCGCCAAGTACACGGGGCAGGAAGATGACGTTGAGAAACTGCGCATCCAGCAGACCCCGCCCCACATCCTGCTCACCAACTACGTCATGCTGGAGCTGATGCTGGTGCGCCCACGCGAGCGCCACTTCATTGATCGGGCGTCCTTTGCACTGCGCTTCCTGGTGATGGACGAGCTACACACCTACCGCGGCCGGCAAGGGGCCGACGTCGCGCTGCTGATCCGGCGCCTGCGGGAGCGCAGCGGCAACCCCCACCTCATCTGCATCGGCACCAGCGCCACCATGGTCAGCGGGGACTCCCAGGGAGAGCGACGGGAGGCGGTGGCGCAGTTTGCGACCAAGTTCTTCGGGGTGCAGATCAAGCCCGAGAACGTCGTCGAGGAAACCCTGCGGCGGGTGATTCCGGCCGGTGCACCGACCGATGCCGCTTTGCGCCAGGCCCTCGTTGGTCCCCTGCCGGCCGCGGATGACTGGCCTGCCTTTGCCGCCAATCCCCTCAGCGGTTGGATCGAGGAGGCCTTTGGGCTGTACCAAGATGAAGGCGGCGTCTTGCGCCGGCGCATCCCGACGACTGTGGCGGAGGGCGCCCGCCAGTTGGCGAAGCCCACTGAGACCGATCCTGAGCGGTGCGAGACGCGGCTGCGTGAGATGCTCCTCCTGGGGACGCAGGTTCGCATGCCCGACGGCGGACGGCCGTTTGCGTTCAAGCTGCACCAATTCATCAGCCAGGGCGGCGCAGTGTACGCGACCCTGGAACCGCCGGACAAACGGCAATTGACGCTGGCGGGGCAGTACTACGCGCCGGGCGGCGGAGACAAGCTGCTCTTCCCGCTGCGCTTCTGCCGCGTCTGCGGGCAGGAGTACTACCGGGTCTTCCGCCAGGAGCAAGATAATTGTGTGCTTCCCATGGGCAGTGAGAACGCTGATCCTGACGAGGACGGCGCGGGGGAAGGCTATCTGCTGCTGGATCCCGATGGCCGCTGGGAAGATGATCCGGCCGCGCTGCCCGAGCACTGGTTCGAGCCTGCACGCCCGGGCAAGCTCAAGAAGGAATATCAGCCGCACCGGCCGACGCTGCACACCATCCGCGCCGACGGACGCTTCGCCGATGGTCCCGCGGCGGATGCGGTCCCCTGCTGGTATCAGATCTCGCCCTTCATGCTGTGCCTGTCCTGCGGTGAGGCGTACACGCGGCGCGAGAAGGACTTTCGTAAGTTGTCGGCGCTCTCCAGCGAAGGCCGCAGCACGGCCACGACGTTGCTGTCCCTCTCCACCGTGGCGGCGATGCGGAATACCCGATTGGGCGCCCCGATCGTGCCGCGCGAGGCGCAGAAGATCCTCAGCTTCACCGATAACCGCCAGGATGCCTCGCTGCAGGCCGGCCACTTCAACGATTTCGTGCAGGTGGCCATGCTGCGCTCGGCGTTGTACGCTGCACTGAGGAAGCACGGCGAGCTGCGCTTCGATACCGTGGCCGGCCGCGTCGTTGAGGCGCTGGGGCTGGACCTGACCGACTATGTGCGCCCGGCCGAGGGGGCCGAGGGCCAATCCCTCAATCCACTCAGTCCCCAGGCCGAGAAGACGCGGGCCGCGTTTTGCGAGCTCATCGAGTATCGCTTGTATGAGGACCTGCGGCGAGGCTGGCGTGTGGTCCAGCCGAACCTGGAACAGTGCGGGCTCCTGCGCATTGATTACGAAGGATTGGCCGAGCTGGCGCAGCGCGCGAGCGCCTGGCAGGGCGTCATCCTGATGGAGACGCTGGACGCCGGGCGTCGCGAAGCGTTGCTGCGCACCATCCTGGATGAGATGCGCCGCCAGTCCACCATTGACGTGGCCTGCCTGAAGCGCGGGACGGCCCAGGACGAGCTCAAACGACGGACGCGCGAGTACCTGGGCGAGCAGTGGGCGTTCGGCGAGGAGGAACGGCTGCGCTACGCCTCCTTCTTCGTGCTGCCCGGCGACGACCGCAGCCGGGGGGACTTCAGCCTGTCGGACCGCAGCGTGATCGGCCGGTGGTTGAAAGGCCTGCTGAAGGAGACGCTGGGACGTCCGGTCTCAACCGCGGAGTACGATGGGCTGATCGGGGCGATCACGGCTGCCCTGGTGGGCGATCAGGTGTTGGTGCGTGGGGTCGAAGGCTCAGGCCAGGCCCAGCAGGGCGGCTTGCGGTTGCGGGCCAGCGCGCTGATCTGGCGACCAGGCGATGGCACGCCCGTGGCAAACACGCTACGGCGTCATCGTGGCCGCGGGGACGCGTACTCACCGATAGCCGAGAGCGCCAACTCCTTCTTCCAGGACTTCTACCGGAATGCCGGGCCGCTGCTCGCGGGCATGGAGGGCGGCGCACACACCGCGCAGATCCGGCCGGAAGTGCGCGAACGCCGCGAAGGCGAGTTCCGCCAGGGCCGGCTGGCGTCGCTCTTCTGCTCCCCCACGATGGAACTCGGCGTCGACATCCGGGACCTGAACGCGGTACACCTGCGCAATGTGCCGCCTACGCCGGCCAACTACGCGCAGCGCAGCGGCCGCGCGGGCCGCGCGGGTCAGCCCGCGCTGATCCTGGCCTACTGCTCGGGCGGCTCAGGCCATGATCAGTACTTCTTTCGCCAACGCAGCAAGATGGTGGCCGGCGCGGTCACCGCCCCCAGACTGGACCTCAGCAACGAAGACCTGGTGCGCGGTCACGTCCATGCGATCTGGCTCGCCGCGACGGGGCTCAGCCTGACCGAGAACCAGGGTTCGATCCTGGGCGTGGTTGATGTCGCGCAACCCACGCTCACGCTGCACGACGCGGTCAAAGACCAGATCAAGCTGACGCCTGAGAAACGACAAGCGTGCGTCGCCGAATGTCGCCGCGTGCTCGCCGCGTGCGGGCCGGACGTCGAGAACGCCGACTGGCTCGTCACTGGCTGGGTCGAGACGGAGATCGACCGGGCCTCTGCCGCTTTCGAGGCCGCGTTCGACCGCTGGCGCCAGCTCTATCGCGCAGCCATGGGCCAACTCATGGATGCCCAGCAGCGCCAGGTGCTGGGTTTCATGAAGCCAGGCAAGAGCAGCGCGGACGCGGTCAAGGATGCCGAGATCGCGATGCGCGAGGCGCGGCGGCAGCTGGAGCTGCTCACGTGTCAGAACACGCGGCCCGAGGAAAGCGACTTCTACGCGTATCGGTACCTGGCGAGCGAAGGCTTCTTGCCAGGCTACAACTTCCCCGCGCTGCCTGTGCGCGCGTTCGTGTCCAGCCGCAGCGAAGGCGAGTTCATCAGCCGGCCACGCTTCCTGGCGATCAACGAGTTCGGGCCGGACAACGTGATCTATCACGAGGGCGCGAAGTACCAGGTCAACCGCGCCTGGCTGCCCGCACAGGAGCCGGAAAAGCGCTTCGTGCGCGCCAAGCTCTGCCTGACCTGCGGCTACCTGCACGAGGGGGAAGCGGTCAACGAGGAGAAATGCGGCAACTGCGGCGGCGCGCTGGACTCTGGCGGCTTGTTTGTCGTCAATCTGCTGGAGATGCCGACCCAAGGCACCGAACGCCGCGACCGCATCACCAGCGACGAGGAAGAGCGCCTGCGGATGGGGTACGACGTGAGGACCAACTTCCGATATGCGCAGGGGCCGGATGGCCGGCTGCGGCGGCGGGTGGCGAAGGTGGTAGCGAGTAGCGAGATAGCGAATAGCGAGATAGCGAATAGGGAGGTGGGGAATGGTTCCACTCACCACTCGCCACTCACTACTCACTACTCGCCCCTCCTCGACCTGGTGTACGCGCCTGCCGCCACCCTCTGGCGCATCAACCACGGCTGGCGCAAGCGCCAGGAAGTAGGCTACCGGCTGGATCTGAAGCGGGGCGTCTGGCTTGGGCAGCAGGAACCCCCTGGCAAGACAACGGGCGGTGCGCCGGGCGAGGTGAAGTCACAGGTGCGCCTCTTCGTGCGCGGCACAGCGAACGCGCTGCTGGCCTACCCACGCGCCGGCGCAGCCCTGGATAGCCCCTCCTTCCTGCCGAGCCTCCAATATGCGCTGGCCCGCGGCATCGAAGAGTTATTCGAGGTTGAGGAGAGCGAGCTGGCGTCGGAACGCATCGGCGCAGGAAAAAGCACTGTATGTAAGGGGGAACACCTCGGCATCCTGTTCTACGAGGGGGCTGAGGGCGGGCTGGGGGTGCTGCGCCGGCTGGCCCAGGAACCCAGCGCGCTGGCCGCGGTGGCGCGCAAGGCATTGGAACTGCTGCACTTCGATCCAGTAACGGGCGAAGACAAGCGACCAGGGGATGAGGAAAACGGGTGCAGCCGGGCCTGCTACGAGTGTCTGATGTCGTACTACAACCAGCGCGACCACCGGCTGCTCAACCGTCACGTCGTCCGTGACACCCTGCGCGCACTGGCCGAGAGCGTCACCCAGGTGGGGGACGCAACCCGTGACTACGAAGCGCACTATCGTTGGCTGCGTGAGCTGACCGATGGTCGTTCTGAGTTGGAACGCGCACTGCTCGATCACCTGCACGCGACAGGTCGGCGGCTGCCCGATTTCGCACAGTACAGCATACCCGAGGTGATGACGGCGCCCGACTTCTTCTACGAGCCTAACGTCTGTGTCTACTGCGACGGTAGCGTGCATGACGAGCCACAGCAGCGCGCGAGCGACGAGGCGATCCGGCGGGAACTCAAGGTGCGCGGGTATCGGGTCATCGTGATCCGTTATGACGAAGACATTGAGGCCAGGTTGCTCGATCACGGGGACGTTTTCGGCGCGCAGGAGGGAAAGGCATGATCGGCAGTACCCCCGGTACCCTCGTGCGCTACCGCGAACGCGAATGGGTCGTCCTCCCGTCCGACGACCCGAACCTGGTCCTCCTGCGTCCCATCGGCGGCAGCGCACGGGAGGTGTGCGGCGTCATCAAGCCGCTGGCCGACCTGATGGCCTACGAGGCGCCGCACGAACGCATCGAGCCGGCGCAGTTCCCGCTGCCCTCGCCCGATGATGTGCAGGATCACGCGGCGGTGCGGCTGCTGCTGGAATCGGCGCGGCTGCTGCTACGCGACGGCGCAGCGCCATTCCGCTCGCTGGGCCACCTGTCGGTGCGACCGCGGCCCTACCAGTTCGTGCCGCTGGTGATGGCGCTCCGATTGGCTACGCCAATCGAGCAGACCGTGCGCTTGCTGATCGCCGACGACGTGGGTGTGGGCAAGACCATCGAGGCGGCGCTGATCGCGCGTGAGCTGCTGGATCGCGGGACGGCACACCGGGTGGCCGTACTCTGCCCGCCCTACCTGTGCGAGCAGTGGCAGCGCGAGTTGGCCGAGAAGTTCCACATCGAGGCGGTCGTGATCCGGGCCGGCACGGTGGCTCGGTTGGAGCGCCAGACGCCGCAGGATCGCAGCATCTTCCAGCACTTCCGCCACTTCGTCGCCAGCATCGACACGGTCAAGGGCGAGCACTATAAGGCGGCGTTCCTGCAGCACTGCCCCGACCTGGTGCTGGTGGACGAGGCGCACGGCGCGGCCCAGCCGCCGGCCGGCCGGGCCAGCGCACAGCAGCAGCGCCACGCCCTGCTGCTCGATCTGGCGAAGAAGCCTGAGCGCAGCCTGATCCTGCTGACCGCGACGCCCCACAGCGGGGTCGAGTCCTCCTTCCAGTCGCTGCTGGGGCTGCTGCGCCCCGATTTCCGGTTCCTCAGCCTGTCTGCGCTGAGCGAGGCGCAGATGGGATTGCTCGCCAGACACTTCGTGCAGCGCCGCCGCGCCGACGTGCAGCACTGGATGGGGGAGGACACCCCCTTCCCGGTACGCGATCCCGAGGGCGCGGAGCAGCCATACCGCTTCTCGCCCGCCTATCGGAAGTTCTACGAGGCGGTCTACGAGTTCGCCGGCGAGATGGTGCGCTCGGCCGAGACGCTGTCCGGCTGGAAGCAGCGCATGCGCTTCTATTCGGTGCTGGCGCTGCTGCGCTGCGTCTCCTCGTCGCCGGCCGCAGCCCAGGTGGCGCTCCTAAAGCGGGCGGGCGCCGATGGACGTGATGAAAGCGGGCTGGACGATTGGGAGGCCGCGGGTGTCCCCGAAACTGCGGGGGATGCTATGGACGCTGAGTTCACGCCGCTGGTCTACGATCCCACCGAGGCCGAAGCCGCCAACGATGCGCCGCCGAGCGCCGTGTTCGACGCCCAGGAACGTGACCCTGCGTGGGGGCAGTCCGACCAGGGCCGGCTGCGCCGGTTCGCGAGCCTCGCGGCCGCGCTGCGCGGCAAAGAAGACACGAAGCTTCAAGAACTGATCGAGGTGATCGGCGGGCTGTTGGCAGCCGGCTACCAACCCATCGTCTGGTGCCGCTACATCGCCACCGCCGACTACGTGGCCGAGGAACTGGGCAAGGCCCTGGCGCTGCGCTTCCCTTCTGTGCGCGTCGTTGCGGTCACGGGCGCGCTGGCCGAGGATGAGCGCCGCCTCAAGATCGACTCGCTGGCGGCCGCGCCGGTACGCGTGCTCGTCGCCACCGACTGTCTCAGCGAGGGCATCAACCTCCAGGAGTCGTTCTCCGCGGTCGTCCACTATGACCTGCCGTGGAACCCCAACCGGCTGGAGCAGCGCGAGGGCCGCGTGGACCGCTTCGGCCAGAAGGCGCCCGTAGTCAAGGCGATCATGATCTTCGGGCAGGACAACCCGGTGGACGGCGCGGTGCTGGATGTGCTGTTGCGCAAGGCGCGCGACATTTACCGGGAGCTGGGTGTGCACGTCCCCGTGCCGATGGACAGCGAAACGGTGATGGAAGCGGTGCTGCACTCGCTGTTCGAGCGCTCCACACGCTACGACGGCCAGATGGCGCTCCCCATAGGGGACCAGACCGATGACGCTGGCCGCCTGGTGCGCCGCGTGCACGACGAGTGGACCAGCGCGGCCGACCGCGAGCGGGAGAGCCGGACACGCTTCGCCCAACGCGCCATCTCGCCCGAGGAGGTGCAGCGGGCGCTGGGCGAGACCGACGCGGTGCTGGGCAGCCCGGAGGACGTGCGGCGCTTCCTCGTGCAGGCGAGCCAACGGCTGCCCTTCGGCCTGATCGAGCGCGGCAACGGCCGCTATGACCTGCTGCCGGGCGATTTGCCGGAGGCGGTGCGGCTGAGGCTGGGGGACGCGCCCGCGCCGTGGCCGATTACATTCCGCTCGCCGATAGCACACCCCGCAGTTTCGGGTGCGCCCGCCGGCCTGACCTACATGGGCCGCAACCACCCGCTGATCGAAGGGCTGGCAGAACACCTGATGGACACGGCCTTCCATCCGGCCGGTGGGGATCAGCCGGTAGCCCGCTGCGGCGCAGTGCGCACGCCCCTGGTTGCGCGGCGCACCGCGCTCTTCCTGCTGCGCCTCAGATACCTGCACCTCGATAGCATGCCCCGCAGTTCCGGGCACGGCGATAGCGTTGTCGCCTCGTTGGCCGAGGAGACATTCACCTGGGGCTTGCGCGGCGTGCACCCCGATGTGAGCGAGCTGGATCCTGCGGAAGCGCAGCGCTTGATGGACGGGCAGCTCGACGCCGTGGCCGTACCCTCCGCTGAGCGCCAGGAAGTGCTGCGGGAGACGCTGGGCTGGTGGCTCGATCTTCAGCCGCGGCTGAGCAAGCTGATGGCGGAGCGGGCGGCGCGCCTGGCCGGCGAACACGCGCGTCTGGCCGACCTGATGGGGTCGCGCGCGAAGTTGATGGCGATCGAGCCGCAGGCGCCGCCCGATTTGTTGGGACTTGTGGTACTATTACCGATGATCCCAGGTCGGGCACGCTGAAGGAGGAGCTATGAATCTGAACGAATTGCACAGCCGGATCGCGCGGTGGGAAGACCTGCGCACCGAGTTCAAGGAGTGGCCGGTGCATAGCGATGATCTCGCGGCCGCGTTGACGGCGTTCGCCAATACAGACGGCGGCCAGTTGATCCTGGGCGTGAACAAAAACCACCAGATCGTCGGCGTCGGCGACCCCGACCGGGTCATGCAGAGCCTTGATTCCGTCGCGTATCAAAACTGCGAGCCGCCACTGACCATCGTGCAAGAAACCATCCGGACCGAAACAGGCGCCGTCGTGGTCGTGGTGAACGTGGCCAAGGGCGATCAGCGGCCCTATCGGACCAACCGGGGCGTGTACTACACGCGCACCTCATCGGGCCGACGCCAGACTTCGCGGCAAGAGCTGCTGCGGCTGTTCCAGGCGACCGAGAGCATGTTCTACGATGAGACGCCGGTGCTGCGCGCCAGCCTTGATGACATTGACTTCGCCTCGTTTGCGCGTTTCATCGAGCGCTATTACGGCCAACGGCCTGAGGATTTCCCCACCGGCTACCACGGTCTGCTACGCAACTTGCGCCTGGCGCAAGAGGTGGCCAGCGAGCTTTATCCCACCGTGGCCTGCCTGCTCTTCTTCGGCCGCGAGCCGCAGCGTTTCCTGCCTCATGCGCACCTGGTGGCCGCGCGCATCCCCGGCCGCGATCTTGCCGCGCCACCGACCGATCTCAAGCGCATCGAGGGCGCGCTGCCGGCGATCTTCGAGGATGCCGCGCGCTTCCTCAACATCCACCTGCCGACCCGCCACCAGATCCAGGGCTTTCAACCAGAGACCTTCCCGGAGCTGCCTGAGGTGGCGCTGCGTGAGACGCTGGTCAACGCGTTGACGCATCGCGACTATACCGTAGCCGGCCCGATCCGGGTGCTGATCTACGACGACCGCGTCGAGGTGCGCACGCCGGGCCGGCTGCCCAACACCGTGACGATCGAGGCGATCCGGCTGGGCGGCGCGCACGTGCTACGCAACCCCATGATCTATCTCCTCTTCAGCCGGTTGGGGCTGGTCACGGGCCTGGGCAGCGGCGTGTACCGGGTGATCCAACTGGTGCGCGAAGCGACGGGCCGTGAGCTGGGCATCGCTGAGACGGAGAATGAATTGGTCGTGACGCTACCACGGGTAGCAAACGGCAGGTGACGTCCAATACGCGTCGAATTCGCGTCCCATTCGCGTCGATTTCCTGGCCAAATCCGGCCAATTCGTGGCCGATTCGGCCAATTGCCAATCAATCCGACCATGACCCTACTCACCATCCGTATCGAAGGCGGGCTGCTGTCGCCTGATTTCCTCGACACCATCCACGAGCAGTCCGGTCAGAAACCGGTTGATTTCGGGCTGGATGCGCGGCGTTCCCTGGTGGACGAAGTCACCGCGGTCTGGAGCGACGTGCGCGCCTATTGGGAGGCGTTCGAGCGCCGCCGGGCGCGCGCCAAGGACGGCGAATCCCTCACCTCGGCTACGCGCGAGGCGTGGATCATTCCGCTCCTGGAAGCGTTGGGCTACCGGCTGACTTTCCAACGTCGGGCGGCCGAGGCCGACGGGCGCAGCTACGCCATTTCCCATCGAGCCGGGGATGATGAGAAAGGCCCCCCCGTCCACATCGTCGCCTTCGACCAGAAGCTGGGCGAGCGGCCACCGGCCGGCCGCGGCACGACACTTGCACCTGCGCTGCGCTCCGGCGCAAGTGCAGGTGTGGCGCCCCACGCGCTCGTGCAAGACTACCTGAACCGCAGCGACGACACCTGGGGCATCGTCACCAATGGCGCGACCTTGCGGCTGCTGCGCGACTCCGTCTACTTCAGCCGGCCGTCATACATCGAATTCGACCTGCAAGGCATGCTGGACGGCGAGCGGCTGGACGAGTTCATCCTCTTCTACCGCCTGGCGCACCGCACCCGGCTCGCCCTTGCCGGCGAGGACGGCGGTCGTTGCCTGTTGGAGAGCTATCATCAGGCGGCGGTCGAGCAGGGCGGCCGCATCCGGGATGGACTGCGCAAGGCCGTTGAGGGAGCGATCGGAACGCTGGCAAACGGGTTTCTGAGCCACCCGAAGAACGGCGATCTCCGCCGGGCCATCTCCAACAGCGAACTCTCGGCCACAGCCTACTACCAGCAACTCCTCTACCTGATCTACCGCCTGCTCTTCCTGATGGTGGCCGAGGAGCGCAATCTGTTGGTGCTGGCCGAATCGGGCGGGAATGGGGCCGCGGGCGGGGTCGCCCCGCCCCTACAGGGCCGCGGCGACTACTATCTCGACCACTACAGCATCACCCGTTTGCGCCGGCTGGCCGAGGCGCCGCTGAGCGGGCCGCAGCGGTTCGACGATCTTTTCTTGAGCCTGCGCACACTGTTCCGGGTGCTCCGTGACGAGACCCAGGCGCCGGCACTGGGCGTTCCCGCGCTCAACGGCGAGCTGTTCGACGTGGGCCGCACGCGGCACCTGGAAGCCGCATACCTGAACAACCGCGATCTACTGAGCGCCATCCGGCAGCTTTCCTACTTCACACCCGAAAAAGAACAGGTTCGGCGGCGGGTGAACTATTCGGCGCTGGACGTGGAGGAGCTGGGCAGCGTCTACGAGAGCCTGCTCGACGAGTACCCGATCATCGCCCCGTTGCCGGGGAGCGCGCCGGCGGGTGGCCGCCCCCGGTTCGCTTTCGTCCAGGGCACGGAGCGCAAGACCACCGGCTCCTACTACACCGCGCGCGAGCTGGTGAAAGAGACGCTGGACTCGGCGCTGGATCCTGTCATCGCTGAGCGGCTCAAGGCAGCAGCCGAGAGCCTGCGCCGATCGGAGCCCACTGCCAGGGTACGCGAAGCCCAGATCACGGCGCTGCTGGCGATTCGAGTATGCGATAGCGCATGCGGGTCCGGCCACTTTCTGCTGTCGGCCGCGCGACGGATCGGCCGGGCGCTGGCGCAGGTCGCCACCGGGGAGGATGAGCCGTCGCCGGAGGCGGTGCGCCACTGGACGCGCGAGGCGATCATCCACTGCATCTATGGCGTGGACAAGAACCCGCTGGCCGTTGACCTGTGCAAGGTGGCGCTGTGGATCGAGGGGCACGCGCCCGGCAAGCCGTTGACCTTCCTGGATGCGCACATCAAGTGCGGCGACTCGCTGGTCGGAGTCTTCGACCTCAAGGTGCTCGAGGACGGCATCCCTGACGAGGCGTTTGACCCGGTGACCGGCGACGACAAGCCAACCGCGCGCGAATTGAAGCGGCGCAACAAGCGGGAGCGGGAAGGACAATTGGGCCTGGCCTTCCCGGAACAGCAGGCCGCGCTCAGCGAGGCCGTGCGCCAGTGGCAAGCCCAGCTCGACAGCCCAGAAGACACCCCCGCCCAGGTGCGCAAGAAGAGCGCCGCCTACCGGAAACTGCAACAGCAGGAAGACACCCAGCGCACCGCCTGCGACCTGTGGACGGCCGCCTTCTTCACCCCGCTGACCGCCGAGAACGCCGATGCGGGCGTCATCCCCACCACCGCCACGTTGCAGGACTATCGCCGGCAGCCCGGCGCGGCCGATCCTCGCCTCGTCGCCCACGCGCGGGCGTTAGCGGTGCGCAACCAGTTCTTCCACTGGCCCCTGGAGTTCCCACATGTGTTCGCGGCCGGCGGCTTCACCGTCATGCTGGGCAACCCCCCGTGGGAGCGTATCAAGCTGCAAGAGCAGGAGTTCTTTGCCGCACGTGATTTGGAAATCGCCGAAGCGCCAAACAAGGCCGCACGTGGACGACTGATCGAAGCGCTCCCGAAGATCGACCCGATCTTAGCGCAAGAGTTCGCAGAGGCCAAGCGAACCGCTGAGGCCACCAGCAAATTCGTGCGCCAATCGGGCCGCTTCCAGTTGACTGCGGTTGGTGACGTCAACAGCTATGCCCTCTTTGCCGAGTTAGTGCGGAGTCTGCTTGCTCCCATAGGGCGTGCCGGGATCGTTGTCCCAACGGGGATTGCCACGGATGACACGACCAAGGACTTCTTCGGGGACTTGGCCGCCAAGCAATCTCTGGCCTCCTTCTACGATTTTGAGAACCGCGAGGCGATCTTTCCCGGAGTCCATCGCAGCCAGAAGTTCTGCCTGTTGACCATAAGCGGCAGACCTGTAGAACAAAGCCAGTTCGTTTTCTACGCCACGCGTGTTGAGCACCTGACCGACCCACAACGCCGTTTCACGCTGGCCCCAGACGAGATCACTCTGTTCAACCCAAATACGCACACGATACCAATTCTCCGTACACGCACGGATGCTGAGCTTACAAAGAAGATCATTCAACAAGTTCCGATCCTGGTCAACGAGCGCACTGGGGAGAACCTATGGAGTCTGCGCTTCACGGCGATGATCCATATGGCGAACGACAGTGGGCTGTTTATAACCGAGCCCGATGCGGGCTGCCTCCCGCTGTACGAAGGCAAAATGGTGCAGGCCTACGACCATAGAGCCGCAAGCGTTGTTACTGTCATTGAGAACCTGAAACGTCCAGGGCAACCAGTCGAGACCACCTACGCCCAACTTGCCGATCCGACCTACTTGCCGACTCCACAGTACTATGTGGACGAAAATGAGGTGGATTCGCGTCTGGTAGGTGCGGTTTCTCACCGTTGGCTTCTGGCCTACAAAAGCGTTACCAGCCCAACGAACGAGCGCACGATGATCGCGACGGCGCTGCCTTACTGTGCGGTGGCGCACTCGATGAACCTGATCTTGATTTCCGAGAAGAGCGCACCTGCGTGTGCTTGCTTCCTTGCCAACACCAACTCGCTCATTCTTGACTATGTAGCAAAACAGAAGGTTGGCGGGGTCAATCTGAGTTTCTTCATCGTCAAGCAGTTCCCGTTCATTCCTCCTGCACTCTACTCCCGCAGTGACATCGCCTTCATCGCTCCGCGCATCCTGGAGTTGGTCTACACTGCCTGGGACATGGCGCCGTTCGCCGCCGACCTGTGGGCCGACGCCGACGAGGCGCTCCGCGCGAAGCTGGAAGAACAGCACCAGTCCTGGCTGCATGCAACCAGCGGCCACCCCTGGAATCCGCCCGACTGGGCCGGCGGCGATGCTTGCCCCGCGCCGTTCGCGCCCGCGAAATGGGACGAAGACCGCCGCGCCCTCCTGCGCGCCGAACTCGACGCCTATTACGCCCGGCTCTACGGCCTGGCGCGCGACGAGTTGCGCTACATCCTCGACCCCAAGGACGTCTACGGGCCGGACTTCCCCGGCGAGACGTTCCGTGTGCTGAAGGAAAAAGAGGAGCGAGCGTTCGGCGAGTACCGCACGCGGCGGCTGGTGTTGGAGGCGTGGGATCGGCTGGAGGCGGAGCTGGGACCAGTCGTGGTACGGAACTACCGGGAAGAAATGGCGGCGACGCCTGGCCGGGTGGCCGAAACCGGCCCCACATACCAGGCAACTGTCCGACCTGCCACACCTGCACCGCTTCGGTTCGGCGCTGTTCAGGCTCCCGCCCCGGCTGCCAAACCCGCTCCGGCGGTAGAACCCGAGCCGGATGCCGGTCAGCCTGCCCTGCCCTGGGGCGGAACAGCGGCCGCACCTGCTGCATCGGCTAAGACAGAGCCCACACGCCCGACGCCCCGACCGGAGCCGGCAGCGCAGCCGGTCCTGATCCCCTCACCGCCGCAAGGCAGCCGCAGCCAACGCCTCAGCCGACTGCTCGCCCTGGGCCGACAGCGCACGCCGGAAGCGATCGGCGAGCTGGTCGCCGCCCTGGGTGACGAGGATGAGCAACTCCGTTGGCTCGCCGCGCTGTCGCTGCAAGGGATCGGCGGCGAGACGGTGATCGCGACGCTGCGGGCGTTCCTCGAGCGGGCGCCGTCCGCGGCCGCGCGGGCGGAGGCCGCGCGGGCGCTGGAGAAGCTGACGGACGGGCCGGGCTGATTTGCAGCTCTCGGTGCGAACTGTGCTAGAATATCGGCGCGCCGGGGGAATTGAACGCGGCCGTGTTGCGTAGTGCGTATTCCGCATTCTGCACCCCGCATTCCGCATTCGTCACGTCCGCACCCGGCTCATCAACACCACCGCCGCGGCCATGAAGACCGCCGTGAAAAGCCAGACGGCGCTGTAGCCGGCCAGATCCACCAGCCCGCCGGCCAGGATCGGCCCGGTGATGGCGGCCAGGGATGAGGAGAAGTAGTAGAGGCCCGTGTACGCGCCGATGCCGCCGCCCTTGGACAGATCGTAGACCATCGGCAACGAGTTGATGTTGACCAGCGCCCAGAACGCGCCCATCACCGCCAGCACGACCAGCAAGAGGGTGGGGTTGCGCACGGTGAAACCGATGACCAGCCCGGCCAGCATCCCGGACAGGCCCACGATGATCGTCGGCTTGCGGCCCACGCGGGTGGCGATCAGGCCGCTGGGGATGGCGAAGAGGATCAGGGTGGCCGCGAACGCCGTGAGCATCTGCGTGCCGGCGCCGACGCTGACACCGAGGACGTTGCGGGCATAGAGGGTGAAGAACGCTTCCATCGCGTTCCAGCCGACGAACCAGGCAAAGATGGCCGCCAGCAGGAACAGGCCGCTCTTGTTCGGGTTTTGGAGCACCTGACGGGCATTCGCCAGCACGCCGAGCGCCGGCGCTTCCGAACCAGATTCGGCGCCCGGGTCGGGTTCGCGGACGCGCCAGAGCACGATGGCGACCGCCAGCAGCAACACGGCCGCGCCCGCGATGAAGGGCAGCGGCGCGCCGAGCTTGTAGAGCGCGCCGCCGGCAAAGAGCGCAATCGCGCCGCCCACCCCACCCATCAGGTTGATGACGCCGTTGGCTTTGCTGCGCTCCTGTGGCGCAAACAGGTCGCCCAGGAACGCGATGGTCGGGGAGCGAAACAAGGCCATGCCGAGATTCGTGCCCAGGATCGCCAGGGCGATCAGGACGAAATTCTCCCGCACGAAGGGCACGAGGATGAAGAAGAGCGCGGCGATCGGCGCACCGGCCATGATCCAGGGCTTGCGTCGGCCGAACCGGGTGCGGGTGCGGTCGGAACGGCTTCCTATCCATGGTTGCCCGAAAAGGTTGATCAGGTTGTCCCATGTTAGAATAAAGCCGATGACGATTGCTGCCAGCCCCAAATCCTCCAGCATGGGCGGAATCAGGCTGTTGAAGAGGGGCCAGATGACGCTGATGCCAAAGAAACCGAAACCGACCACGAAGGTCTTGCGCCAGGGGAACGAACGGGTAGCCATGGGCGATCCTTTCTTGGCAATTGGATAAGGAAAGCGCGACGCGCGCCTGAACGATGACCGCTATCTTACCACACTTATGCGGGCGCAACTAACCCGCCCGACGGTTAGAGCCAGGCACAACACCATGAGGATATCAAGCACATGACGACGACACAATTCACTCGCAACGGCCGGCCACGCATCGTGATCACCGGGATGGGCGCGATCACGCCGCTGGGTCTGGATGTCGAGACGACCTACCAAAACCTGATCGCCGGCAAATCGGGGGTGGCGTTCCTGCCCCAGCTCGATGTGCCCGACGCGCCGACCAAGATCGGGGCCGCGGTCAAGGGCTTCGACGCTGCGAAATACATGGATGCACGCGAGGCGCGGCGCTATATGCATTTCGCCACCTTTGCGCTGGCCGCGGCTACCCAGGCGGTCAACGACGCGGGGTTGGACATGCCGGCCGAAGACCCCACGCGGGTGGGGGTGGACATCGGCAGCGCGTTGGGCGCGACGATGCTCATCGAAGAACAACGGATGCTGCTGGAGAAGCGCGGCCCGCGCGGGATCAACCCGCTGGCGATCCCCGCCGGCATCACGACCACGCCGCCGTGCCTGATCGCGGTCAAATACGGCATCAAAGGCCCGGTGTATGCCACGGTGGCGGCCTGCTCGACAGGCGCGGTGGTGATCGGCGAGTCGGCCAAGCGGATGGCGTGGGGCGACGCCGACGTGTTCATCGCGGGCGGGTCCGACAGCGTCATGTCGGTGATGTCCATCACCGGTTTCGCCCGGCTGGGCGCGCTCTCGCAGCGGAACGACGCGCCGGAGCAGGCCTGCGCGCCCTTTGCGGGGAATCGCACTGGCGCGGTGGCCGGCGAAGGCGCGGCCGCGGTCGTGCTGGAGACGCTGGAACATGCGCTGCGCCGCAACGCCCGCATCCTGGCGGAGGTCATCGGCTACGGCTTCACGTGCGACGGCTATCACATGGCCGCGCCCGCGCCCGACGCCGAACAGGCCAGTCGCGCCATGAAAATGGCGATCCAGGCGGCGGGCATCGCGCCGGGGGAATTAGACTGGATCGGCGCGCACGGCACGGGCACGCAGCTCAACGACGTGGCTGAGACGAAAGCCATCAAGCTGGCGCTCGGCGCGGCGGCCTCCAACGTGCCGGTCAGCTCCGTCAAGTCGGGGCTGGGCCACATGTTCGGCGGCGCGGCCACCATCTCCGCGCTGGCCGGGATCAAGGCGATGGAGCACGGCCTGTTGCCGCCCACCATCAACTACGAAACCCCCGATCCTGAATGCGACCTGGACTATGTCCCCAACCAGGCGCGCCAGGCGGATGTGCGTACGGTGATGGTCAACGGCTTCGGCTTCGGCGGGCAAAACGCCAGCCTGATCGTGAGGAAGTGGGCGGCATAGATCGGCTGATTTGGACAGGATTGACAAGATTGACAGGATGATCTCGGGCCGTATATCCTGTTCATCCTGTCAATCCTGTCGGCGGGCCGCCTATGCGTGACCGGATTTGCGCGATCCCGCGACGCACGGCCGGGACGCGCAGGAGCAACAACAAGCCGACCGCCGCGCCCCACAGCAATGGCTCGCGGCGGTCGGCCTTCACCAGCCAGACATAGTGCACGATGACTAGCAGCCCGGCGACGTACACGGCCTGGTGCAGGCGCTTCCAGCGTTTCCCCAGCCGCTTCATCCAGCCGCGCGTCGAGGTGATCGCCAGCGGGATCAGAAGCAGGAGCGCGGCGAAGCCGACCAGGGCGTAGCGTTTCTCGAAAACCGCCTCGCGCAGCAGAACGAGGTCGAGGCCGTAGTCCAGCACGGCGAAGATCAGGAAGTGCAGGCCAGCGTACAGGAAGGCGTACAGGCCGAGCGGCCGCCGCCACTTCACCGCCTGGCGCAGGCCGCAGACCGCGCTGAACGGCGTGCAAGCCAACGATAGGATCAGCAAGATCAGCGCGGTCTTGCCGGTGCGGAAGGTGATCGCCTGGATCGGGTTGGCCGTCAGTTGATCGTGCACGCCGTCCCAGATCAGCACGGCCAGCGGCGCCAACGCGGCGAGATGCACCGCGACCTGCGGCGCCGGCCCCGGCCGGGCGCCGCCGCGCGGCCATGGCGCGCGGCCGACCGGTCTATCCTCCCCTCCGCCCATCAGTAATTCTTCCTGAGATCCATCCCCGCGTAGAGTTGCGCCACCTGCTCGGCGTAGCCGTTGAACGGCAACGTGCGGCGCCGGCCCAATTCCCCGATCCGCCGTTCGCTGGCCTGCGACCAGCGCGGATGCGATACGTCCGGGTTGACGTTAGCGTAGAAGCCATACTCGTCCGGCGCCATCGCCATCCAGAGCGACTCCGGCTCCTGATCCACCAGGTCAATCTTGACGATGCTCTTGATGCTCTTGAACCCGTATTTCCACGGCACAACCAGGCGGAGCGGCGCGCCGTTCTGGGGCAGCAAGGTTTTGCCGTAAAGGCCGGTCGAAAGGATCGTCAGGTCGTGCAGCGCCTCATCCAGGCGCAGCCCTTCGGTGTAGGGCCACGGGAAAAAGGCCATGCGCTGGCCGGGTAACTGGCGCGAGTCGAGGATCGTCTCGAACCGCACGTATTTGGCGCTCGAAAGCGGCTCGACCTCTTTCAGCAGCGTAGCTAGAGAGAATCCTTGCCACGGGATCACCATGGACCAGGCCTCGACGCAGCGCAGACGGTAAATCCGCTCTTCTTGCGGGTATTTCTTCAGGATGTCCTCGATGCCCAATGTCCGCGGCTTGTTGACCAGCCCGCCGATTGCGACCGTCCAGGGAGAGGTTTTGAAGCCCTCCGCCAGCTTGGCGACCGCCTCTTTGTCGGTGCTGAACTCATAGAAGTTGTTGTAGCCGGTGATATCCTCGAACGAGGTCAGCGGCTCGGCCGCGCCGGCGGATACGTTTTTCGCTGTCGGCGTGGGCGCGACGGTCGGGTCGCCCGGCACGGTGGGCGGCGCCGACAGGCTGACCGGCGCCTGCTCAGCCGCAGGCGCGGAGGGCGCGCCGCCCTGCGGGCCGCACGCCGCCAGCGTCGCCGCGCTCACAGCCGACAGGCTCAGCCCCCGCATGAACTTGCGTCGGGATAGATAGACCGCTTCCGGTGTGATTTCTGAAGATTTGATCTTTAGCATCGCTACATCTCCTCATCCCCTCTTTCCACCTTCGCCATGCGCATCCCGTATGAGACCCTTCGCTGGACTCTCGCCGCAACGCAATTCACGGGATGAACCCGCTCAGGGTGACATAAATTGCGCATTGCCGGTAATCTCCGATAACTAAGCGGACAATACCCGGAACAAATCAGCAGCGAGTGTAGCACAACATGGGGGCCGAAAGATGTAAGATAGACACCCCCTACCAATGGCGGGGTGCAAACTCCTACTTTCGCAGGCAGACAATCGCCTGGCAATCGGGTATCCTGAAGGCGTCTCGATGAAGCCGCAAGCCCGAGACAAACACTTTATCTCTATCCCGGAGGAGATCAAGATGAAATCGCTTCTATGCACAGTTTTTCTGATGTTGCTCATCGCCATCCTGCCGACCGGTTGCGCGCGGGATGCCGCGCCTTCGCAAGAGGCGATCAGCACGGCCATCGTCGCAACGCAGCAGGCCGACGCACGGGCGCAGGCCACCCTCAACGCGGCGATCCTCACCGCCCTGCCCCCCACGGCCACTCCCGCGCCGACAGCCCTGGCGAAGGCGGCTTCCGCCACCCCCACCCCCGCGCCGGCGGCTACGGCGAAGGCGGCTTCTGCCGCTCCCATCCTCGCGCCCACGGTTGCGCCCGCAGCGGCGCCCGCCACGCCAACGCCTGGGCCGACGCCCGCATACGTCACCCTAACCGAAGAACAGTTGGCCGCGCTGATTGACGCAGCGGTCGCCGAGGCCATCGCCGCCACCGACGAAGCCACGTCCGCCGTCTACACGTCCACCGCAGACGACACGGTCACAGCGGAAGAGGTGACGTATGTCACCAACTACTACACCACTGCCGACTATTATGCGGAGTCAGCCGAAGAGCTGCTCGAGGTATACTATGACCTGTACGACGAGCTGGCCGACGAAATGCTCGCTGAGCTGAGCGCCATCGAGGAGGAGTTGGCGCAGTTGAACACCACCCTGGCCTCCATAGACGAATCGCTGCAGGAGATCAGCGCCACGCTGGCGCAAGGGCTGGCGGTGGCCGAAGAGACGATTGCGCAACTGGAAAGCGCCGCCCAGAACGCACAGGCCGACGCCGAAGAGTTGAAGACGCAAGCGCAGGACATGATGGCCGTTCTGCAACACGATCAGCAGGATCGCCTGAACGAGATCGCGCAGATCCAGCCGAACACTGTCCCCAGCGACAAGGTTTCTGCGCTGCAATCGGCCTTCTCATTCGTGGACGCCGCCAACCATGCCCTGGCCGACGACAAGCTCTCGCAAACGGAATTGCGTAACCTGGCGCAACTGGGCAAGAACGCGCAGGCCGGATTACCGCAGTTGGGCCGCGGAACATCCGGCGCCGGTGGGTCGCAAGGGACCGGCGCCAACCCGGCGCAACTCACCGGCAAGTTCGATGAGGTCAGCCAACAACTGGCGCGCGGGCAGATTCCCCAGGGCCGCGCCAACACGAGCCAGATCGAGCACTCGCTGGGGCAGCGACCTGAAGCGCCGACGTTGAGGCAGCAACCGACGAAACCGGAGAAACCGGGCGGCAACGCTCCGGCGCCGGCCGGCGGCAGTCGAGGCAGCCGGCCGGGACGCCCATAGCGACCCGGCAGCAAAGCAAGGAGCCGCCATCACGCGCCAGGCACTTCCGCAAGTGCCTGGCACGTTCACCTCAGTGGGCAGCGGGATTGCCGTAGACCGGCTCATTGTTGCCGTTCGACCAACGCATCGAGCAGCTCGCCCAGCGCGGCGTGAGGAGCCGCGACCGCGGCAGGCGCCGCATCATCCAGGGCGCGGCGCGCCTCGGCCGAGGCCGCGTACACCTGCGCCTGAACAAAGGCGCGCGCGCCAGCGGCGTCGAGCAGTTCCAGGATCGCCGGGACGTCGGCGGGGGCGAAAGCGGGGCCGGCGTAGCGGCTGCGGAGCGTCGGGCCAACCTCGGGATGCGCCAGGCCATAGAGCACCGGCAGCGACTTCTTCTTGCTCAGGATATCGCTGGTCGCCGACTTGCCGGTGATCTCCTCAATGCCCCAGATCCCCAGGATATCATCGCGCAACTGGAAGGCCCGGCCCAACGCTGCGCCGAAGCGACCGTAGGCCGCCGCCACCGGCGACGCCGCGCCCGCCAGCAGCGCGCCGATCTCCGGCGATGCGGCCAGCAGCGCGCCCGTTTTGCCGGCGATCATGTCGAAATACTCGTCCACCGACACATCGAGCCGCCCCTCGAAGGCCATGTCCAGATATTGGCCTTCCGTCAGGCGCACACACATCGCGCTGAACCGTTCGAGCGCCGCCAGCGCGATCTCGGCCGACACGCCGCCTCGCCGGAGGCGAAAGAACGCGGCATGGGCCAGGCTGAACATGCCATCCCCCGCGTTGCAGGCCTGGGGCATCCCGAAAACCGTCCAGGCGGTCGGTCGGCCGCGCCGCGTCGGGCTGGCATCCTCGATATCATCATGGAGCAGGGAGAAATTGTGCAGCAGCTCCAGCCCGGCCGCGGCCGGGACCGCCCGCGCCGGATCGCCGCCCGCGGCTGCGCACGCCAACAGGCAGAGCAACGGCCGCACCCGCTTCCCGGAGGGCATCTGCGCTGGGGTCAGGTCAGCGTTGAGCCATCCCATATGGTATTGCATGATCGCATAGTGGCCCCGAACGGCAGGCTCAGGCGCGGCGAGCAGCTCGCGCATCTCGGCTTCGACCCACTCGAGATAGGGCGGAACAAATTCGGCTAAACTCATAAAAACGATCCCCGCAGACGGGCAGATGATCGGCTGCTGGCGATGCCGGTTCAGCCGGCCAGGATGACGCGCCCTGGTTCCGCGAGCGCCCGCAGGTCGCCCGCGCCTGAACAAAACATGGCGATGCGCAGCTCGGCGGCGAACTGGTCAATCGCGGCCATGACCGCATCACTCGAATCGGCGGCCGCCTTCAGGAACGGCCCGGCGATCCCGACGGCGGTCGCGCCCAGGGCAATCGCCTTGGCCGCTTCGATGCCGGTGCGTATCCCACCGCTGGCGATCAACGGCAAGTGCGGCGCGGCCTGGCGGGCCTGTTGCAGCGCCTCGACGGTAGGGATGCCCCAATCGGCGAAGGCGTGCGCCAGCCGGCGCCGCGCCTCGGTCGGCGCGCGGTAGCTTTCGACCGCGCTCCAGGAGGTGCCGCCCGCGCCGGCCACGTCAATCGCGGCGACCCCGGCCTCGACCAGCCGCCGGACCAGCGCGCCGTTGATACCCCAGCCCACTTCCTTCACCACCACCGGCGCGCTAAGCCCACGGCACACCGCAGCGATCTTGGCGAGCAGTCCGCGCCAATCCCAATCGCCATCGGCCTGGAGCGCCTCCTGGAGCGGGTTAAGGTGGAGGATCAGCGCATCCGCGGCGATCATCTCCAGCGCCCGTCGGCAATGATCCAGGCCGTAGCCGCGATTTAGCTGCACCGCGCCGAGGTTGGCGAACAACAAGATGTCCGGCGCGATATCCCGCACGCGGAAGGTGTGGGCGGTCTCGGCCTGCTCCAGCCCGGCCCGCTGCGAGCCGAGGCCCATCGCCGTCCCGCGGGCTTGCGCGGCCAACGCCAAATTACGGTTGATTTGGGCCGCCGCCGCCGTGCCGCCGGTCATCGAGGAGATGAGCAGCGGAACTTGCAGCCGCTTGTCCAGCAGCGTCGCCCCGGTATCCACCGCGCACAGATCCAACTCGGGCAGAGCTTGATGCATCAGGCGATACCGCTCGAAGCCGGCGGTGAGATGGGGAAACCGGACATCCTCTTCCAGGTTGATGCGAATGTGATCGGCCTTGCGGCGGTCATGGGTCATGGAACTGCCTTTCGTCGTGCTCCGGCCATCTGCTCGCGCCGCAAACCTAACTCGGCCGCAACTTTCGCGCGGTGGCCGTGTTTATCTGCGTAGTTGCACAACATCTTACCAGCCTGACCGATGGTTGTCAAAGCCGGCGCCGAGTTTGGGCGAATTTCGTTTCTGGGGCACGAAGCGCCCACTGAGCCTGTCGAAGCGTGTACGGCTCTCTTTGACAGACTCGTCACAGGCTGCTAGAATAGCTTGACCGTCAGGTCCGCGCGGCCTGATCTGGCGATCATCCTGGGAGCACTCATTTCCCCCTGAAACATTATCCAAAAGGAGACAAAGCAGATGGACCAAGCAATTTTCGAGAAAGTCCGGGACATCATCGTTGACAAGCTCAACGTGGACCCCGCGCAGGTGGTCGAAGGCGCCAAATTCCGGGACGACTTAAAGGCGGATTCCCTTGATCTCGTCGAGTTAATTATGGCCTTCGAGGAAGAATTCGGCGGCACGATCTCGGATGAGGACGCGCAGAAGATCACCAGCGTTGGCGAGGCAGTTATCTACCTGTCGAAGGCAGGCGCCTGAACTGCGGCTGGCAAGGCGCAACACAAAAACTACACCTCAGACGTGAGGTGTAGTTTTTTGTTTCCGGAGGTTACGCCGCGAAACGCCAGCCCCGATCACACAGATGGAGGAGCGCGGCCGCGTAAGCATCGGCCGCGGCGGCGGCGCGCAACGCCACCGCCGCGCCGGCCCATTCGAAACGGCAGGTGTACATCCCGTCGGCGTAGAGCAGATCGAAGACGTCGGCCGGAGTCGCGGTCAGCGCCTGCTGCAACAGCTCGCGCAACTGGCTCTCATGCGGCAGCCACAAAGTTTCCCCCAGGTAGAGGGTGTCGAGCGCCCATTCCGGCGTGCCGTGAAACGTGACGACCGGCGCGCCGCGCCACATCTCGACGATCGTCGCCATGTCGTTGATGACGAAGACCTGGTCATCCATGCCCCGGTCGGCCGCCACGAACAGATCGCCATGCCGGGGCTGCCACGTCAGGCCGGCCACTTTGAGCTTACGCGCCATTTCTATGTTCAGCATGACTACACCGTATCACTCCGCAGCGCCCGGCGCAGTAATTCCTCTACTCTCTGGGCGTCCTGCTTCCTGACCCCCCGCCCTACGCGCCATACCCATGCGGATGCGTCCGATGCCACTCCCATGCGCTGGCGACGATCTCATGCAGGTCGGCCGTCTGCGGCCGCCAACCGAGGACATTGCGTGCGGCGCTTGCGTCGGCCACCAGGATCGGCGCATCGCCGGGGCGCCGCGGTTTCTCGGCCGCCGCCAGCGGCAAACCGGTGACTTCGCGCGCCACGTCTATCACCTGCCGCACCGAATAGCCCGCGCCATTGCCCAGGTTGAGGATGAGCTTGGGACGCCGCGCCAACGCTTCAAGCGCCAGCAGGTGCGCTTGGCCTAAGTCGGCCACATGAACATAGTCGCGCACACAGGTTCCATCGGGGGTCGGGTAGTCGGCGCCGAAGATCTCGGCGCGCGGACGCTGGCCCAACGCCACCTGGAGGACGAGCGGGATAAGATGCGTTTCGGGCCGATGCGCTTCACCGCGGCCGGGCGTAGCGCCGCACGCGTTGAAATAGCGCAACGCGGCATAGCGCAGCCCCTTAAGCCGCGCGTGCCAGTCGAGGATCTGCTCGACCATCAGTTTGGTGGCGCCATAGGCGTTGGCCGGAGCGAGGGGATCGCCCTCGGTCAGCGGCGTATCCTTGCCCGCATAAACCGCGGCCGTGGACGAGAATACGATGCGCGGAATTCCGTGGGCCACGGCCGCTTCGATGAGGCTCAGGCTGCCCGCCACATTGTTGTTGAAATACCGGCCGGGGTCGCGCATGGACTCGCCGGCCTCGATGAAAGCCGCAAAGTGCATGATGCCGTCGAATTTCCCGGCCGTCATCACGGCGTCGAGCGCCGCCCGATCGTGGATGTCCCCCTGGATGAAGATCACGCCTCCGGGCACGGCGGCGCGATAGCCCTTCACCAGGCTGTCAAAAACGGTGACGCGATGGCCGGCCTGCAGCAGTTGATCTGCCACCACGCCGCCGATATATCCGGCGCCCCCGGTCACAAGAACGTGCATGCTATTCTCCCATAGGCGCGGCGCGACCGGCGTCCAGGACGGGGACGCCGGTCACATCGCTGCGCCGCGAGCTGGCCCGGTCGGAGGCCGACCGGAGCAAGAAGTTATTCTATCACAACATCTACGCGAATAACTGATCGGCCATGCGTTTCAGCATAGCCGTGCCGCGCACTTCGGTCTCGTAGAGGGGCAGAATGGCGCGCACCATGCCGTCGAATTTCTCCCAGACATCTTCCATGTAGCGATCCTGCATCGCCACGCGGTTCTTCACGAAGTCCGGCGAATCGGCCTTCACCTGCAATTTGTCAATCTGCATGTTGACGACCACGCCGCCGACCGGGATGCCGAACTCGTGAAACCAGCCGATGAAGCGGGTGATGACCGCGATAGGCAGCGCTTCCGGCAAGGTCACGAAGAAGAAGGCGGTGAGGCTGGCGTCCGTCAACAGTGTCTTGGCCCGCCCCATGCGTTGGCGCAGATTCAGCAGATACTCCATCAACGGATCTTTCTGTTGTTTGCGCTTGCTGTAGGAGAGCAGATCGCGCAACGACTGGGCTTCCTCGCGGCTTTGCACCATCTTGTTGACCCACATCGAATAGACGCTGGACATGCCGAGCAGACGCCGGGCGTTGGCGGTGGGCGCGGTGTCGAAGACGTAGGCTTCGTACTTGTCCTCGAACATCAAGTCAATCATGTTCTCGAACATGGCCGACTCTTCGAAAGCCGGGTTCATGGTGGCCGACTGCACGAACTCGTCCGCCTTGGTCTTGATCTCGGCGAACTTCAGGAACCACTCGATTTTTTCGCGAATTTCCTTCTTCGACTTCTCGATGGTGTCCTTCGTGTCAATCTCCAGCGCCATCAGGTTAGGCACGCCCGTCACGGCGGTGGGCTTGCCGAAGACATTCTGATCCAACATGCTGGAGAGCGAGTGCACCGGATTGGTCGAAGCCAACAGCGTGCGCTTGCCCTGGCCCGCCAGCCACAGCGCGGCCGTGCCGGCCAGCACCGTCTTGCCCACGCCGCCTTTGCCGCCGAAGAAGACGTACTTGAGGCGAGGATTGGCTGTCAGATATTGACGCATCGTTTGTTCAATCATGGCGCACCTCCTCACTTCGCCTCGGCAGGGCCGAACAACGCATCCGCCATGCGCGCAATCATCGGCAGGCCGGTGATGTCGCGCTCGAATTCCGGCACGTGCGTTAGCACCTCCGCGCCGAATACCTGGCCGATCCGGCCGAGATAGCCGGCCTGCATCTGCAGGCGGTTGCGCAAATATTCCGGAATCTCCTGCTGGCTCAGCTCGGCGGGGATCACCCGGTTGACGATGTAGCCCGCCAGCGGCACGTCGAACTTGGCGAACAGCTCGGCGGCTTTCTTGGTGTCCAGGATGATCATTTCTTCGGGAACCAACACGAAGAAGAACGCGGTCTTCTGTTTATCGGTCAGGATCCCCGACGAAGTGTTGATGCGCTGTTTGATGTATTGCAGCTCGCGCAAAATTTGATCCTCTTCGGTCTCCTTGCTCCGCCGCATCACCGCCGCCACCTTGGAGTATTCCTCCATCTCGGTGCGCAGCGCGGTGATTTTGTCAATCCACTGATCATAGACCGATGCCATGCTCAGGTAGTAGAGCGCGTGGCCCAGCGGTACCAGATCATAAATGTAGTAATCGTACTTGCCGCTGACGACGATGTCAACCACTTCATCGAAGATCGCGCTTTCTTCCATGGCCGGCTCGGCGGCGGCGGCCTGGATGTAATTTTCGATCTCTTCGGGGACTTTGTCCATCCCGTACATATTCAGGATCTTCTGGCGGATTTCCTGCTGATATTCCTTGATGCGGCGGTCCGCATCAATCTCCTGGGCGTACAGGTTGGGCATGATCTCGACAGGGCCTTTGCCGAAGATATCGCGCTTGAAGATATCGGACAGACTGGCCTGGGGATCTACTGAGAAGACGAGGACTTTGTAGCCTTGCTGCGCCAACCAGTAGCCGGTGGCCGCGCTGAAAGTGGTCTTGCCCAGCCCGCCTTTGCCGCCGAACATCACATAGCGGCGATCGGGGTTTTTCTCGAAAACTTCTCGTAAAGACATAATTGGCTCCGTATCGCGTACTGCGTCTTGCGCCTGACCACCGGCGGCCGGGTTATGCCAGCGCGTCAGTCAGGTCCTTTTCGCGCAACATCCGGCGCTTCCAGGTCGAAATCTGCGGCACCACGTAGGGGAGCAGACGCAGGCTGTAGTAGGGCGGCAGGATGGGGATGCCCAGCAGGTCACCCATGGTGATCAGGATGAACAGGTGCTCCATGCTGCCGCGTGTCTTCAAAGCATAGCGCGCCATATCGTGGCCGGCCATGCCGTAAAGCACACTCTTGACGCCATCAAACCAGTTACGCTTCTTGGTTTCTTCGGGCATGAGACGATCCTTTCTCGACAATCACAAGGTGGCGAGTTACGTGATGTCCTGGTCGCACAGGTCGGTCAGGTCTTTCTCGCGGGACAGACTGCGCCGCCAACCGGCGAGTTTCGGCACGACATAGGGGAGCAGCCGCAGGGTGTAATAGGGGGGCAAGATCGGCACGCCCAAGAGATCGCCGAACACCACCAGGATGAACATCTGCTCAAGCTGGCCGCGCTCCTTACGCAGATCACGCACCATCTCGTAGACGGTTGCGCCATACAAGATGTCGCGCAGCGCGCGAATGAAGCGAACCAGATGCAGAATGATGGCTCGTTTGAGCAAGCTGTTCACCCACCCACGGCGACGACGCCGGCGCGTTCGACCGCCTGCGTCAACGCCGCTTGATCCCAACCGGCGATCTTCGTGCGCCCGGCCACAACAAAGGTCGGATAGCGCCGGACGCCATACCGCACCGCCTTGAAGATGCCCTGCAACGAACGCGGATCATAGACCCGAATGAGGATGCGCTCGCGATAGCGGCCGGCCATGTCGAAGATCAACGCGGAGAGGCGCTGAAAGTCGGCCTGCCACTCGGGCGGCAACTCCTCCAGCCCGCGCTGCGGCGGCGCCTGTCCCAGGTCGGCGCGGGTCAACAGCATCTCGCACGCCTGACACAAGCCCCACCCTTCGGGTACCGGGTAGAAGACATCTACGGGAATGGGCGGCATGGTGTGTTCCTTGACAAGGTAAAGGGGTGACAAGGCGACCGGGTGAACGGCCAGCCGACGCTGTCGTCACCGTGTCACCCCGTCACCCCGTCACCGTGTCACGCCTTTGCAGCGACCGGCGCGCTCGCGCGGCCACGCTGGAGCGCCTTCAGACCATCCCAGGCCAGGAACAGCGCCGCGCCCACCAAGACCAGCGCCACCGCGCCGATGATGACCTGGGCCGCCGTGAATTCGCCCACGTTGGCGATCTTGTTCGCCACCGGATCGGCCGTCTTCGGCAGGTTGATGAAGAACGCCTCATAGGCCTTGTAGAGCAGCGCGCCGATGGTGGTGATGAACATGAACGCGAACGGGATCAGCGTCCACAGGTATTGCTTGCCCTTGGACATCAGCCAGAGCGTAATCAGCAACAACGCCAGCGAAGCCATGAGCTGGTTCGCCGCGCCGAACACCGCCCAAATTTGCAGGAACGGCACCAGCCAGATCAGCGCCAGGGTCAGGGCCAGAGCGATCACGGTGCCGACATGCACGTTGCGGATCGGCGGGAAGGCATCGCCCAATGCCTCGGAGCTTGCCACACGCATGAAGCGCACCACCAGGTACATGATGGTCAGCGCCATCAGCGTGAGGAAGATGGAGCCGTAGGCCGTGCCGAACGTCTTGTCCAGCCCCCACTGGTTCATGAAGGTCGCCAGGCCCACCGAGAAGACCCTGGCCGCCGCCGCGCCGCCGCCCGCCTGAACATAGCCGTTGTAGCTGCCGAAGGCGACCGTGGCCGTGAGGAAGGCGACCGTGGCGAAGATCATTTCCAGGAACATAGCGCCGCCGCCCACGTACAGCGCGTCGGTCTCCTTCTCCAACTGCCGCGCCGTGCCCGACGAGCTGACCAGGCTATGCCAGCCGGAGATCGCGCCGCAGGCGATGGTCACGAAGAGCATCGGCCAGAGCGGGCCGAGGCCGGCCACGTTGAAGGTGCGATAGGCCGGGAAGTCGCCCATGCCTGGCCGCCAGAGCAGCAGGCCGATGATGCCGCCCAGGATGCCCAGGAAGACGATCCAGAACGACACGTAGTTGATCGGCTGCGCCCAGCGCCAGATGGGCAACACCGCGCCGAAGTAGCAGATGATGACGACCAGCAAACTGCCGATGAATTTGGCCTGCGTCACTTGCAGGAAGAGGACCGGGCTGGCCTTGCCGCCCGCCACTCCCAGGATGGACGCGAACAGGTTCTGGGCGAAAGGCTGCGTCCCCACCCAGATCCCCACGAACGACAAGACTACCGTCACCACGGAGGTCAGAATGATGTCCTGCTTCCACTTGTAGGTCATCTGCCCGGCCAACAAACCGACCAGGATGACGATGATGGCGCCCAACGGGACCGCAGGATTCGTCAGCAAGTTGAAGCCGACCTGGACGCCGAACGACCCCATGATGAGCCATAGATAGAAGTAGATGAAAGTGATCAGGACCGTGCGGGAGCGCGGAGAGATCAAGCGATAGCTGAGGGCGCCGAAGGATTGGCCCTCTTCGCGTACACCCATGATGATGCTGCTGTAGTCTTGCACCCAGCCGATGAAGAAGGTGCCGAGCACAATCCACAGGAGCGCCGGCAGCCAGCCCCATTGGACTGCGATGATCGGCCCAAGGATCGGGCCGAGTGCGGCGATGGACTTGAACTGATAGCCGAAGAGGACATTGCGGTTCGCCGGGGTAAAGTCCACGCCATCCATGTACATCTTGGCCGGGGTGGCCTTCTTGTCGTCAGGTTGTAGCACCGTCCGATTGATGCTCCTGGCGTACAGCCAATATCCCGCCACAAGCGCCAACACACTGATGAGGAGAACTACGAGCGCGTTCACGGTGGTAAGCCCCTCCTGAGAGCGATGCCCGACTGCTGCGGGCCATTTGAGATGGGTTCAACAACGAACCGAAGGACCTGACGCGGTCAATCCTTGCTTGCCCTCACCCCCTTTCAATCCATCCATAGCGCCTCCCTGGGCTGGCAGGATTCCGTAACTCGCATTACAATTCTAACACCAACACGCGGCGCAAGTCAAACATGCACATGAAGAACCCAACTTTCAAGGTGCTACTGCGCCTGGCGCTCGACCAACGGCAAGAACAACAGGTGCACAGACGACACTGCGCCCGCTTCATAAGCACCGATGTCGCACACCAATGACCCGTTCGAATCGCCATCTGCCGGGCGGGTATAACGACGCTGATCGAGGTTATTCACGGGCGCAGCAGCGCAGATGGCATTGCTGCCGGCGTCAATCGCCGCGCTGCCGCTTCCCAGTGCCATGGTCCGAGTATGCCCGCCGTTGTCGGCCAGCGCCCCCAGCTTGGGGTCGCCGAACGCGCCGAAACAGGTTGAATCGGTAGAAGGCCAGCGCAGATTGCCGCCGCCGTCGGTGGTCACATTGTAGCAGTTCGTCCCCCCCTGGCTGTTGGCAATGATGGTGTTTTTGAGTGTGACTGAGCCGGCCTGATTATTGATGGCCCCGCCCCAGGTTCCACTGTTGGCTGAAAAGGTGCTGTTTGTGACAACCACCGTGCGCCACCCTGGGACGTAAATCGCGTTGTAGGTGTTAGCATGAAAGGTGCTGTTGGCGACGTCGACCGTGCTGTTGGCGCGAATGGCCGCACCACCCGCGTTGGCAAAGTTGCCGGAGAAGGTGCTGCCGGCCACGGAGAGCCGGCTGCCATCGGCGCAAATGGCCCCGCCCTCGCCATAGGCACCGACCACAGAATTGTCAGTGAACGTGCTATCCATCACCGTCACCAGGGCGCCGCTGTCGCTGATGGCGCCGCCGCAAGGTGAAAGGCTGCCGTCTATGTAGTTGCCGGTGAAATCGCTGTCCGCCACCGCGAGAGCGCCGCTGTTGCTGAGGGCGCCGCCGCTCTCATACGCATAATTGCCCGAGAAGGTGCTGTTGCGCACGCTGGCTTTCGTACTGCTGTTGCTGATGGCGCCTGCCCAAAGATCCGAGTTGTTACCAGAGAACGTGCTGCCCGTCACCGCCAAGATCCCACCCGTGTTGTGCTTAATGGCGCCCCCCGAACCGTGCGCACTGTTCCCAGCGAAGGCGCTGCTCGTCACCGACAACGAGGCAAAGTCGCAGCAACTGCCGATGGCGCCGCCCGTGTCCGCGCGGTTGCCGGAAAAGGCGCTGCTACTGACGGTCGCCGAACCTTCCCAGTTCATTATCGCTCCGCCGCTAAAGGCGACATCGTGACCCGTGAAGGTGCTGCCGCTCACCGTCAGCACACCGGCGTTGGTATAGATCCCGCTGCCGTATTGTTCCGCATGGTTACCGGAGAAGACACTATTCGTCACGTCCACGGTACCGCCATCGTTGTAGACGGCGCCCCCGCGGCCTCCATACCAACCGGCGCCATGAGAACGGTGGCCGGATACCGTGCTGTTCGCGATACTGAGCCAGCCCAGGTTATAGAAGCCGCCGCCGAAGAGATGGTTTACATAGCCGTTGCTGACAGTCAGGCGCTTCAAATGGAGCGCGCCGCCGTTGTTGATTTGAAAGATGCGAAAATTCGGCGTGCCGCCAGCCGCGCTTCGACCGATCGTGGCGCCATACCCGTTGAGGGTAATGTCGGTGGTAATAACCGGCAGCCCGTTGGGGCCGTGATTGGGATCGTCGTTGTTGATCGCGGTTAGCGTGTAATTGCACCCGGCGCTCAATTCGAGGGTGTCGGCGGCGGGGGCGCCATTGGCGGTGTTGATAGCATTGACGAGCTCGGCTACGCTGCACCCCACGTTGATGATAGCGGCACGGGCGGCGGGGCAGGGCAGGAGCAAGGCAGAGACGAGAATGAGCAAGGTAACGATATGCCCAAATGGTTGCCCGGTGTGCTTCATCGCTTCATCTCCTCACTTTGAACTAACGCAGGTTTTGTGCAACCGCACACCTGGCCGGAATACGCTATCCATCCGTTCTGCACTGAGGCTCGGCGATTGATCGTAAAAGAAACACGCGACGGCGCGATGCGGGTCGGTCTGATATAGGGGCGGCGTCTGTTGCAGACATCACCGCATAGCCACAGAACAGCGATTGTTGAATCTCGTAAAGTCGTACCGGTTGATGGTCCAAACGACGTTCTGAACCATCAACAGCCATTGCACACGCCGCCGTCAGCGGTGTTGCAGTGCAGTACTAATGGAGCTAAAGTGGCCCGAACTGCCGTTGAGCCGGTCGAAACTAGCGACTTGAAGCCTTTACTCGCCGTTATCCCCCAAAAGCGGTACGACGTTTCGAGACTCGTCAGACCTTATGAGTGTTCGATGAGTCTGCCATTGGATCTCTCCTTTGTGCCAATGACTTGTTGTGGGGGGTACTGCCAGTTTCGCTAGCTCGGATCGCAGTGTAGCACCGCACAGCGGGATTTGTCAAGTGTCCCATTTTGCAAAAATGCCCGAATTCACGCCGCCTCATACCGGCTCAACGTCGAGTTGACCGGTCGGCCTGCGAACGGTATACTTATGCCATTCATCGAGAGGGAGGCCGGTATGACGCCGCCGCTGTTGTTGGCCCTGTTGGGCTTGCTTTACACCCTGGTCTTTGGCGGGCTGATGTTCCTGCGCCAGGAGGGGATTTCGGCCCGGTTTGCCATCGAGGCCTGCGTGATCGTCGCCATCGTCGCGGGGGCGGCCCAACTGACCGGATTTGCGCTGAATCCGGCGATCTTCATCATCCTGTTGCACGCCATCACGATGCGCGCCCGGCTGCTGGTGGATCTGGGCAATGCGTTGGCGCGTCGCAAAGAGTGGGTCGCGGCGGCGCGCGCCTATGCGCTGGCCGCACGCCTGTGGCCCGATGATGCAAGCCGACTGATCGTGCGGATGAACCAGGGGGTGCTGGCTCTGCAGCGCGGCCAGCCCGATACGGCGATCGCCGCCCTGCGTCAAGTATTGAGCGAGGCCACGGGCGGCTATCTGGGCGCGAAACATGAATCGGCCTGCCACTATAATCTGGCGGTCGCGTACTTGAAAAAGGGGCTGGACGCCCAGGCCACCCTCGAGTTCAATGCGGTTCTGGACACCTGGCCCGCATCCGAGTATGCGCGCTACGCCAGCATCGCCCTGGAGCGGAGAAGGAAGGGCGGCGGCGCTCAATGATGGGGCATCGCTGATCGCTCATCCCGGATCATGGTTCACGGAGGTCACATGCGCATCGCCATCATGGGCGCGGGCGGGGTTGGCGGCTACTTCGGCGGACTGCTGGCGCGGGCCGGGTACGCTGTCACCTTTATCGCCCGCGGCGAACACGGGACGGCCATCCAGGCGCACGGCCTGCGCGTCGAGAGCGTGCACGGCGATTTCACCGTCTATCCCGCGCAGGTCAGCGCCGATCCAGCGGCCGTCGGCCCGGTGGACTGCGTCATCTTCGCCGCCAAGACCCATCACTTCGCTCAGGCGCTTGAGGCCATGCGGCCGCTCATCGGGCCAGACACGACGATCTTACCCCTGCAGAACGGTATTGACGCGGCAGAGCGCATCGCCGCTGTGCTGGGACGCCAACACGTGATCGGCGGGCTGTGCCAGGTGGGCAGCTACATCGCCGCGCCAGGGGTCATCAAGCAGATCAGCCAGTTCCGCCGGGTCGTGGCTGGCGAGCTGGACGGCCAGATCACCCCGCGCGTCCGGGCCATCATCGCCGCGTTGCAGGCCGCGGGCGCCGCCGCCGAAGCCACGCCGGACATCCGCAAGGCGCTCTGGACGAAGTTCATCTTCATCGCGCCATTCAGCGGCGTGGGCGCAGTAGCGCGTGCGCCGATTGGCGAGATCATGACTTGCCCTGAGACGCGCCAACTGCTCGAAGACGCCATGCGCGAGATCGAGGCCGTGGCGCACGCCAGAGGCATCGCGCTCGAGGCGGACATCGTCGCCAAGACCATGGCTTTCTGCGCGGCCATGGAGCCGCAACAGACCGCCTCGATGCAGCGCGACGTGATGAGCGGCAAGCCATCCGAGCTGGAATCTATGATCGGCGTGATGGTGCGCTTCGGCGCCGAGCTGGATGTGGCGACGCCCATCTTCCGCTTCTTCTACAGCGCGCTGCTGCCGCAGGAGCGACGCGCCCGCGGCGCAATCTGATCTGCTGTGAGGTGTGCCATGAATTCCCGCGAACGCGTCCGGCGGGCGCTCATCTGTCGCCAGCCCGACCGCATCCCGATGGCGCTGGCGTTTTGGGAAGAGTCCTTCCCACAGACTGTCCCAGACACGCCCGGCGACTACTTCGGGCTGGACGTGCGTTTCGTCCAGTTCAAGCCGCCCGCCGAACAGAACGACTTCCTGAGCTATCTGCGCGGGCTGCCGAAAGACGTTCACGTGGGCGACCTGGCGCAGTTGCAGGTCTACCATGAGTGGAACTACCACCCCGAGCGCACCCCGGATGGCCCACTCAGCACACTCCAGACGGCCGAGGAATTGACCCGTTTCGTCTTCCCCGATCTGACCCATCCGAGCCGCTATCAGGGTCTGAGTGAACAGACGCGGGCCTATCACGAACGCGGCCTGGCGGTAGCGGGTTCCCCGCCCCATCTCGGCGGCGAGCTCTTCGAGTCAGGTTATCGGCTGCGGGGCTTCCTCAACTTCATGGCCGACCTGCGTCTGCGCAAGCCGCTGACGCATTACCTGCTCGACCAGCTCACCGCGCTGCTGATCCACAACGCCCTGATCCTGACGCGGGCCGGGGTGGACATCCTGCTGCTGGATGATGACATCGCCATGTCCACCGGCCCCATCATCGGCCTGCACACCTGGCGCGAGTTCTTCAAGCCGCGGCTGGCCGATGTGATCCGGTTGGCGCGGCAGGTCAACCCCGACCTGTTGATCTTCTATCACAGCGACGGCGACTTCACCGCCATCGTGCCGGATTTGATCGAGATCGGCGTCAACGTCATCAATCCGATCCAGCCGGACTGCATGGACGCGCAGGGGGTCAAGCGGCGGTTCGGCGACCGCCTGGCGCTATGGGGCACGGTGGGAAGCGCAGGGCTGTGGGATCGCGGCGCGCCGGCCGATATCCGGGCCGAGGTCAAGACCCGCATCGAAACCCTCGGCCCGGCGGGTCTGCTACTGTGCCCGGCCTATGATCTGGACTTCGCGCCGTTCGAGAATGTCGTGGCGTTCGTCGAGGCCGTGCGCGACTACGGCGCTTGCTGACGCGCGTCATACCCAAATCGGACGGATTTGCCTAAACTGAAGCGTCTTACGAACTCTTTTTTCTTCTGAGGAGCGATTCAAACCATGAATGGTTCATCCACCCCTACGCTGGGCATTCTGGTCGGCGGCGGGCCGGCGCCCGGCATCAACGGCGTCATTCACGCCGCGACTATCACAGCCATCAATGACGGCATGAATGTGCTCGGCATCTACGAAGGCTTCAAGAGCCTGATCGCCGGCAAGATCACGGCAACGCCGTTGACCATTGACGATGTCAGCCGCATCTACCGGCTGGGCGGCTCGGTCCTGCGCACCTCGCGCGCCAATCCGACCACCTCGGACGCGGCCCTGACCAAATGCGTTAACACCCTGCTGGATGCCGGCGTGACCCACCTGATCGGCATCGGCGGCGACGATACGGCGCACTCGGTCCGCCGCGTCTCGGAGCAGTCGCGGGCCATGGGCCAGCCGATCCCTTCGGCGCATGTGCCGAAGACGATTGACAACGACCTGCCGCTGCCCGAAGGGGTGCCGACTTTCGGCTTCGAGACCGCCCGCGAGGTAGGGACGCGGCTGACAATGAACATGATGGAAGATGCCCGCACCAATCCCGGCTGGTTCCTGATCGTCGCCATGGGTCGTCATGCCGGCCATCTGGCGTTAGGCATCGGCAAGAGCGCCGGCGCCACCGTCACCATCATCGCCGAAGAGTGGCGCGGCCGGCCGATCCGCCTGCAGCACGTGGTTGACATCCTGGTGACCTCGATCTTGCGCCGGCTGGCCGAAGGTCGTGGCTACGGCGTGGCGATGATCGCGGAAGGCATCGTCGAGCAGTTGGCGGAAGAGGATCAGCAGGGGCTTGAGGGGGTCGAACGCGATGAGCACAACCACATCCGCCTGGCCGAGGTCAACTTCTCTGACATCCTGAAGAAGGAAGTTGCGAAAACCCTGGCCAGTGTCGGCATGAAGATGCGCCTGGTGGACAAAGAACTGGGCTACGAGCTGCGCTGTGCGGACCCCGTGGCGTTCGACATTGATTACACCGTCGGTCTGGGGCAGGGCGCAGCCGACTTCCTGGCGAAGGGCGGCAGCGGCGCGACGATCACCATCCAGAACGGCCAGGTCGTCCCCGTGCCCTTTGATGAGTACGTTGACCCGGCGACCGGGCGCACGCGGGTGCGCATGGTCAACGTAGATTCATCCAACTATCGTTCGGCGCATCGCTTTATGATCCGTCTCAAACCGGAACATGCCCAGGACCCAGCGTTCCTGGCGCGCCTGGCCGCCCAAACCAAGCTCTCACCGGAAGACTTCGTCGCCCGGTTCGGCTATCTCATCGGGTTGGCGCCGCGGCCGTATTGAGCGCGGCCTGGCTTGGGATGGATGCGCTCGCCCGTCAAGAGGCCCGTTTTCGATGAGAAAACGGGCCTTTCTTTGGAGAATGGGACTTACGCAGTAGACACCTTGAGCATCCTGGGCGGAGGGCCGCTGGTGTTTGCGGCCCGTAGTCGAAGGATGCGGCACTGGCAAGAGGCGCTCCGGGGTGCTCACCTGAACCTCCGCTTGGTGACCGCGTAACTCCTGTTATTAAGACACGGCCCCGCGCCGGCCGACCGAGGTGACCGCGAGAGCGCGCCTCTAAAAACCCGATTCCTCGAACACCGGCGCCAGCAGGTTATCTACGGGCGCGTAGTCATCGGTGATGAGGATGGCGCGACCTGCTGCGATGAATTCGGCGAGCCTGGCCCCGTCCCACAGGTGGGCAGCGATGTCGGGACGGGGAGTCAGCGCGGCGGCCGCCAGGTACTTCTCCCGATCCAGCGGCTTGTTGGCGCCCACCAGCACCCAGGTGTTGCGCACCAGGTCTTTATAATTCTCGATGACCGGGATCGTCGCGACATACGGGAAAGTCTCGGCCAGGGTGCGCGCCGTGCTGCGCGCGAAATCGCCCGACCGGCCATCAATGATATTGAGCATGTAGATGCCGTCGGGCGACAGGTGTGACTTGAGCCGGTCGTTGAACGCGCGCGTGGTCAGGTGATAGGGTACCGAGAAGCCGTGAAAGGCATCGCCCAGGATCACGTCGTACACCTGGCTCGCGGGCATCTCTTCGACGGCCTGCCGCGCATCCAGGTTCAGGCTGCGGATGATCCCATCGGGGTTCAGGCCGAGGCGCTCGACGGCGACCTCCGTGACTTCAGGATCAATCTCGATGACATCTACAACGCTGTTCCTATATCGCGATTCGACATAACGCGGGAAAGTATAACCCCCGCCGCCGAGGAACAGGGTGCGGAGCGGCTGATCGGGATGCAGGCGCGCCAGGTACTCGGTCAGCGCCGCGTAGACGAACTCATACCCGTAGACGAGCCGCTCAGGGTTGGTCAACGAGTTGTAGCTATGCACCAGGTGGTCGAGCACCAGCACCTTGACCGGCTCGCCGCCCTGCTCTTCGTCGTTCACCTTGATGCAATAGTAGTTGGTTTCCCGTAGACACTCGGTGGTGAGCTTGCCGCCGTTGACCAGCAGCCCCGCCGATACGATGACCGCCGCCAGCAGCACGGCCGGCGCAGCCCAGCGGCCGGCGCGCCCGCGCCAACGCCAGTCGCCGAACAGGATCGCCAACAGAAACAAGAGCACGCTCACACCCAGGACGATGGCGCGTGTGCCAAAGAGCGACACCAGGTAGAAGCCGGTGGCGAAGGTGCCGAGGATGCTGCCGGCGGTCGAGACCGCGTAGATCTTGCCGACCACATCGCCGGAGCGCGTCAGATCGCGCAGCGTCAGTTTGACCAATAGGGGCGAGATGGTGCCCAGGAGACAACTGGGCAGGAAGAAGATGCCGGTGGTCAGCAGCACGATGCGGGCCATCAGCGGAAAGGTCGTCGGGCCTTTGTAGGTCGCCAGGGCCGTGGCGGTAAACAGAATGCTGACCGATGCCAGGCCGCTGACCAGAAAGAGCAGGCCGAGGGTGCGCCGCGAGGCGAAGCGATCGGCCAGCTTGCCCCCCAGGAAGTTGCCCAGGCTGATGCCCGCCAGCACCACGCCGATGATGCTGGTCCAGGTGTAGAGCGAGACGCCGATCAGCGGCGCCATGATCCGGCCGGCGACCAACTCGATGATGAGGGTGCACGCGCTGGCGGTGAAAGCCAACAGATAGGTCTGCCAGGGCGGCAGCGGGCGGTCTGGCCGGCCTGGCGCAACCGCAATCTGGCCCGGCGTCGAGACAGACGACGAAGATTCGGACATGGATGAAGCCTCCTCCGTAGGATGGCCCATTATAGCATGACCCGTTGTAGAAGCCGCACTTCCGCGCGCAAGTCTGGCCTGACCCCAGTTGCCACACGGCCATGTCAATGCTATAATGCGCCCAGATCGAAACATGGAGAAGGAGAACTGTGAGCGATTCTGATACCGATGTGGCTGTGGTCGAAGTGGCTGAAGAGGCGCCCCAAGAGACGCCCCAAGCCTTCGAGCCGGCGGCCGATACGTCCGACGCCGCGCCCAGCGCGCCGATGCCGCAAGCCGGCAGCGGCATCCTGGCGGCCGTGAAGGAATTCGTGCAGACGATCCTGCTGGCGCTGGCGCTGTTCTTCCTGATCCGCAACGTCATCCAGAATTTCCGCATTGATGGCATCAGCATGGAGCCGAATTTCCACAACGGCCAATTCCTGATCGTCAATCGCTTTGCCTATTGCCCGGGGTTCCATCTGGAGGTTCTGCCGCTCGGCGTCAAGCTGAACAAGACCTGGTGCGTCAGCCAGCCGCGCCGCGGCGATGTGATCGTGTTTGAATATCCGCTCGACGCCAGCCGCGATTTCATCAAGCGCGTCATCGCCCTGCCCGGCGAGACGGTCGAGGTCAAGAACGGCCAGGTGTACGTGGATGGCCGGCTGGCGCCGGAGCCGTTTGGGCCGAATCCAAGCGCGCGCAACTATGGGCCGCTCCGGGTGCCGCCGAACACCGTCTTCGTGATGGGGGACAACCGCAACAATTCGAGCGATTCGCGCACCTGGGGGCCGCTGCCGCAGAAAGAGATCATCGGCAAGGCGGTCTTGTCGTATTGGCCGCCGCAGTTGTGGGCCATCGTGCCGCAATATGATTTGACCGACCTCAGCGCGGCCAATTGAGCGGAGCCTGGCGTGGCGACTGCAAGAGTGCATCTCTACTGATCGGGAACGGGAGGCATTGTGGAGAATCAGATCATGGGGTTTGAAGAAAAAATCGGCCGCGCCATCAGCAAGGCGTTGACCGCCCCGGCGCCGGCAGACTCGCCCATGCGCGCGGCGCCCGCCGAGATCGCCGATCCGGCCCACCTGATTGACCACACCCTGCTCAAGCCCACCGCCACCGCCGACCAGGTGCGCCAGCTCTGCGCCGAGGCGGCCGAGTATAAATTCGCGGCGGTCTGCGTCAACCCGGTGTGGGTGGCGCTCTGCGCCGAATTGCTCGCCGGCAGCAGCGTCCAGGTCTGTACGGTCGTCGGGTTTCCGCTGGGGGCTGATCTGCCCGAAGCCAAAGCGTTCGAGGCGGAGCGCTGCATCGTGCTCGGCGCGACCGAGATTGACATGGTGCTCAACCTCGGCGCATTGAAAGCGCAGCAGTACACCGTCGTGCGTGATGACATCGCGGCCGTCGTCACCGCGTCGCATGCGGCCGGCGCAATCGTCAAAGTCATCATCGAGACCGCGTACCTGACGGACGCGGAGAAGGTCGCGGCGTGCGTGGCCGCGCAGGATGCCGGCGCCGACTTCGTCAAGACCTCGACCGGCTTCGGGCCGGCCGGCGCGACCGCCGCCGACGTGGCGCTGATGCGGCGCGTGGTGGGGCCGGCGCTGGGCGTAAAGGCCGCCGGGGGCATCCGCAGCGCCGATGACTTCCGAACGATGGTCGCGGCCGGCGCCAACCGGATCGGCGCGAGCGCGGGCATCAAGATCATGGCCGAATTGAGAGGGCAAGCCTGATGTCTCATCGTGAACTGCTGTTTGTGCTGACGCACGCGCAGCTCTGCGTCGCCTGCCGAGACCGGCTCCTCGCCACACCCCAGGCGGTGCTGACCGGTCGCCTGCTCTCCGGTGAAGAGCGGGAGACAATCTCCCGGCTCCAGGCCGCCGATTTCTTCACGCCCGAACGCCTGGCGAAGGCCAGCGGGGTCAGCACCGGCGAGCTGAATGAGTATGCCAACCATCCGGTGGTGCGGTTGCGGCATTTGTAAAAGGTACTGAACTGGCTCGGTCGGAGACCGGCCAGAGCGGGATTTTCCGCTTTTAGTCGCCTATGTTCAGGTTAGTTTCAAGGAGTCAGGATGGCCGTTGATCTGCGTTCATACGTCTTCCTGGATAGCTTGCAGCCGCAACACGCGGCGTTCCTGGGCACGGTTGCCAGGGGTTTCCTGCCCCTGCCCGGCGACGCGTCCCTCTGGGTCGAGATTTCGCCCGGCATCGAGATCAACCGCATCACCGATGTGGCGCTGAAAGCCACGCGGGTGCGGCCAGGGATGCAGATCGTCGAGCGGCTGTATGGCCTGCTCGAAGTCCATTCCGAGAGTCAGGCGGAGACGCGGGCCGCTGGCGCTGCGATCCTGGCCGCGCTTAGTGTGCGCGAGGAGGAGCGCCGCAAGCCACGCATCGTCTCGTCCCAGATCATCCGCAACGTGGACGCGCACCAGGTGCAGTTAATCAACCGGATGCGCCACGGTCACATGCTGCTCGCCGGACAGACCCTCTACGTCCTGGAGGTCGAGCCGGCCGGTTATGCTTCGTTGGCCGCCAACGAGGCCGAAAAGGCCGCGGAGATCAACATCCTGGAAGTCATCGCCTTCGGCTCTTTCGGCCGCGTCTTCCTGGGCGGCGAGGAGCGCGACATCATGGCCGGCTACGGCGCGGCGGTCGCAGCGATCGAAGGGGTGAGCGGCCGGGTGGAAGAGCAGGGGAAGCGGGAATGACGAGTGGTAGTGATCAATTGTCAGTCGTCAGTCGTCAGTGGAACAACTGCCTATCTCCAACGACTGACAACTGAAAACTGAAGACTGAAAACCGAGAACTGAAAGACCGACAAGGAGACAATTTCATGGCAGAAGCGCTCGGCATGATCGAAACCAAAGGCTTCGCGGCGATGGTCGAAGCCTCGGATGCGATGGTCAAGGCCGCCAAGGTGGAGCTGGTCGGCTACGAAAAGATCGGCGGCGGCTATGTGACCGCCATCGTGCGCGGGGATGTCGCGGCGGTGAAAGCCGCGCTCGAAGCTGGCTCACGCGGGGCAGAGAAAGTGGGCGAGGTCGTCTCGGTCCACGTGATCCCGCGGCCGCACGAAAACGTGGATCTGGTCCTGCCGCTGGGCCGCGGGCCGAAGGTCGGCGCGACATCCGGCCAGAAGCTCGATGTAGGCTCCGGCGATTGAGCCAGCCACCAGACAGGGAGGTCGGCGCCTATGCCCATGCAAAACGTCTGGCGCGAGCTGCGCCCAGGGCCGAAGATCCCCGACATCGTCTATGCGATCGTCGAGATCCCCAAAGGCTCGCGCAACAAGTACGAATACAACAAGGAGAACGGCATCATCGTCCTGGATCGCGTGCTCTTTTCGTCGCTGCACTATCCCGGCGATTACGGGCTGATCCCGCGCACCTTCTACGATGATGGCGACCCGCTGGACATCTTGCTGATGACCAACGAGCCGACCTTTCCGGGTTGCATCATCCAGGCGCGGGTGATCGGCATCTTTCGCATGCTCGACCGCGGCGTCCACGACGACAAGGTCCTGGCGGTGCCGGCGACCGATCCGCTCTTCTCCGAATATCACGACCTGAAGGACGTGCCGCCCCACTTCCTGAACGAAGTCGCGCACTTCTTCGAGGTCTACAAGGATCTCGAGGGGATGCGCACCAAGCCCATCGGTTGGGAGAACGCCGACGCAGCCAAGGCCGAGGTCATTCGTTCCATCAAGCTCTTCGATGATCGGTTTGGCCTGCCCGGGTTGTAAAATTGCAGATTGCAAATTGCAAATTTCAGAACCGAGGAGATCATGTTAATCGGCAAAGTTGTCGGCACGGTGGTCGCCAGCCAAAAAGATGAAAAGATGGAGGGAATGAAGTTTCTGGTCCTCAAAGTCGTGGATGCCGAGGGCCGGGAGGGCAGCGGCTACGTCGTTGCGGTGGATGCGGTGGGCGCGGGGCTGGGTGAGCTGGCGCTCTACGCCACCGGCTCTTCCGCGCGCCAGACAACCCTCACCGACAAGCGCCCTTGCGACGCGGTCATCATGGCGATCATTGACCAGTGGGAAGTGGGCGGCGTGGTCAAATACCGGAAAGTGACCGGGGAATATCAGTCGTGACGCGTTGGTGAGCGGAATTCGATACTTGCTGAGGTACAAGGTTTCGTGACAGGTCAGTACACCGCTGTCGGAATTCAATCAGAAGATATCTGGTTCGCCCTGGATGATGACTCTGAGGCTGGCGTGGCGGCGGCATCTTCGCGGCCCAAGAAGGCTACGCCGCCGCCCATCACCGGTCTTCGACGTCGAAAACTGATCGCGTTTGGTTGGTATGGCGGGAAATTCTCACACCTGAATTGGCTTCTGCCGCTCCTCCCTCCGTGCCATCACTACTGCGAACCGTTTGCAGGTTCCGGCGCAGTCCTCCTGAATCGCGCGCCATCTCCGGTCGAGACATACAACGATCTGGATGGTGAGGTCGTGAATTTCTTTCGCGTTTTACGAGATGACAAGGAGCGGCTGGTTGAGGCGATCGGTCTGACACCGTTCTCACGTGAGGAATTCGACATCGCCTGTACACTCGATCCAACACTCAGTCCACTGGAACGGGCGCGGCGCTTCTTTGTTCGCGCCCGACAGGTGCGAACTGGTCTGGCGCAGACGGCCAGCCTGGGGCGATGGGCGAACTGCAAGAACACCAGCCGCGCCGGGATGAGCGGCGTCATAAGCCGGTGGTTGGGCAGCATTGAAGACCTGCCAGAAATTGCTGAACGGTTGCTGCGCGTGCAGATCGAAAACCGCCCCGCGCTGGATGTGATCCGCCTGTACGATTCACCTGAAACGCTATTTTACTGCGATCCCCCCTACATCCACCTGACCCGCGGGGACAACAACGCCTATGGGCATGAAATGAACGACGATGCGCATCGTGACCTTGCGCGCATGCTCAATGCGACGCAAGGCTTCGTCGCCATTTCTAACTATCAGTGCGAGCTGATGGATGAGCTCTATCCATCGCCGAAGTGGCGGAAGCACATCGCCAACGAAAAGACGATCCATTCGACGAAGGATAAGCGAACCGAAGCATTGTGGACGAACTACGATCCGTTGGCGCACGGGACGGGCACGTTGCGACTGTTTGAAGGGGCATCGGCATGAACGATCCATCAGCCATCCTGGAGCGGGCGTTTGCGCGTGCCGCCGCCGATCCATTGACGCCGTTGGTCCAGGATGCGCAGATATTGGACCGGGCAGAATATGTGTGTCGTTGTCTGCGTAATCGCGCCGGCGTGCGCCTGTTGCTGGCCTGCCTGCTGGCGAAAATAGATCGGCCCGGCGTTGATCTGCGCAAACCCTATACCGAGATCGGCGATTCCGATGCCTATTCGGGTCGTCATTATGACGAAACATATGTCACGCATTTCGTTAATGCTCATCGCCTCCCCTGTAATTCCACAACTGCTTTCTTGACTCCAGCCTTGCGGAACATAGATCGCACATTGACAATTGACTTGGAGTTGGTTGGACGACCACGGCAGCTTTACATCAACGTCTTGCAACTGCTGGATGATGTCCATGCCAGGAGGGTCGCGGCCGATGACCTGTTAGCAGAACTCATCCGCATCTTATGGGTGATGCGCGAGGAGAAGGCCAATCGTATGACGACCTTGCTGATCGGGTTGCGCCAGACCAGCGACGTCATGCCGCTCTCCTCGGAAGCCATCGCGACACTGATCGGGCAACACATGGCCTGCAAGAACAGCAGTCGTTTGCCGGTGCTGATCGTCGCAGCAGCGTACCAGGTCGCTGGCGCCAAGATCGGTGAACGGTTGTTGCCGTTGAAGGGACACAACGCCGCTGATGAGCAAACCGGCGCGCTGGGTGATGTGGAAATCTGCTTGGAAGGCGACGATCACGTGGTAACAGCCTACGAGATGAAGCTGAAGCGGGTAACGATTGATGACATTGATCGTGCGTTACAGAAAGTTGCTGCTGCCAACGGACGAATTCACAACTACATCTTTGTTACGAGCGACGTGATTGACGATACTGTGAAGTCCTATGCGGTCGAGGCATACGATCGCACTGGCGGCACAGAGTTCATCATTCTGGATTGTCTCGGGTTCTTGCGGCATTTCCTCCACTTCTTCCATCGTCTTCGGCTTGCGTACCTCGACGCATACCAGGAATTAGTGTTGGCCGAACCGGATAGCGCGGTCAGCCAACCTCTCAAAGAGGCGTTCCTGGCGTTGCGTCAAGCGGCCGAGGCTGATGTGTGAGTTTTGCGACTTCCTATGACCGATCAACTGACCGACGCCCAAATCGAAGCCATCGTCCAACGCCTCAAGGCGGAGCTGGCGCCCAGGCCGTGCGAGAGCTGTCGCTGTCCCTCCGCTGCGGCCGGGCCGATCGCGCCAGAGCCAACCCGAGCGCCGATGCCGATACCGAACCCGCTCCCCGACTTGCCCGCTGGCTGGAACGATCCGCCGGCCATCGGGCGTGATGGCATCTACCCCGACCTGGATCGGGCCGTGGCGGCCGCACAGCGCGCCTTCCGCAGCCTCGACGCGCTCACTCTGGAGAAGCGCCACGGGCTGATCGCGGCGATCCGCGCAGCCATGCGCGCCAACGCCGAGCTGCTGGCTCGCATGGCGCACGAGGAGACCGGCCTGGGCCGTTACGAGGACAAGGTCCAGAAGAACCTGCTCGTCATCGAGAAGACGCCGGGGCCGGAGATCCTCCAGCCGCTGGCGTGGACCGGCGACCGCGGGTTGGCGCTCGTCGAACGCGCGCCCTACGGCGTCTTCGGCGTTATCACGCCGGTTACGAACCCCACCTCCACCATCATCAACAACGCCATCGGCCTGATCTCAGCCGGCAACGCGGCGGTCTTCAACGTTCATCCGAGCGCCAGGAAGGTTTCGACCTACCAGATCCAGCTCATCAACCGGGCGGTCGTGACGGCGGGCGGGCCGACCGACCTGCTCACCGCGCCCGCGGAGCCGACCATCGCCAGCGCGCAGGCGCTCATGCAGCATCCCGGCATCCGCATCTTGTTGGTGACGGGCGGCGGCGCGGTGGTCAAGCTGGCGATGACCTCCGGCAAGCGCGCCATCTGCGCGGGGCCGGGCAACCCGCCGGTCGTCGTGGATGAGACCGCCGACCTCGACCTGGCCGGCAAACAGATCGTCTTCGGCGCCAGCTTCGACAACAACATTATCTGCGTGGACGAAAAAGAAATCTTCGCAGTAGACCGGATCGCCGACAAGCTTAAGGCCGCGCTGGTGGCCCACGGCGCGGTCGAGCTGCCCTCGTGGCGGCTCAAGACGCTGGAGCGGGTGATCTTCGAGAAGCTCGGCGGCCCGCGGGAGCACGGCGTCATGCGCAAAGAGTGGATCGGCCAAAGCGCGGGCAAGATCCTGAAGGAGATCGGCGTCAGCGCGCCCGATGCCCGGCTGATCCTGATCGAGACGCCGGTGGATCACCCGCTGATCTGGACCGAGCAGCTCATGCCGGTGCTGCCGCTGGCCCGCGTCCGTAGCGTCGAGGAGGGGATCGAGCTGGCCGTGCAGGCCGAACACGGCTTCGGTCACACCGCCAGCATGTTCAGTCGCGACATCGAGGCGCTCAGCCGGATGGCGCGGGCGGTCAACACCAGCATCTTCGTCAAGAACGGCCCCAATCTGGCCGGCCTGGGCTATGGCGGCGAGGGTTACGCCTCCATGTCCATCGCTAGCCCCACCGGCGAAGGTCTGACCAACGCGCTCACCTTCACCCGCGTGCGCCGATGTACGTTGGTGGATCATTTTCGGATCGTCTGAACGTTTACACGTTCGAACGTGACAACGTGATGCAACCAGCTCTCGCTCTGCTCGAATTCGACTCCATCGCGGCCGGCATCGCGGCCGGGGACGCGATGGCGAAAAAGGCGCCCATCGCCCGGATCATCGCGGGGACCGTCCACAACGGCAAATACCTGGTGCTGGTCGCCGGGGAAGTGGCCGACGTGGAGGAGTCATTGGCGGCCGGGCTGGCGGCCGGCGCGGGCACGGTGCTGGACTCCGTCTATCTGCCCGGCGTGCATCCGCACGTGGTGGACGCCATCGCCGCCCAACGCCGGCCCCAACCCGTGGCCGCCCTGGGCATCGTCGAGACGCGCACGGTCGCCGCGGCTATCGCGGCCGCCGACGCCGGGATCAAGGGCGCGGCCGTCAATCTGCTGGAGGTGCGCCTGGCCGATGGGCTGGGCGGCCACGGCCTGGTCTTCTTCGACGGCCTGGTGGCCGATGTGGAGGCCGCCGTAGAGACCGCCACCCAGATCATCACCGGCGGCCCCGCGCTCATCCACGCCGTCGTCATCCCCCAACTCCACCCCGACATGGCCGCAAATCTCCTGGCCGATACACGCTGGCGGGCGCGCGTGCGCGAAACCGGTTGACGGAACCGGCGGCTGGCGGTATACTTCAGCCGGTAGATCGTTGTGGCAAGGAGGACAAGATGAGTACGACAATCGCGACGCAAGTGGTCCCGCAGGGGCTATTGGTCCCGCGCGCGGCGCTCGGTGAATGGTTGGAGCGCGGGGTGGAAGCGGTCAGAGAAAAGGAACGGATCATCATTCGGCCACGGCCGGCCGAGCCGGATGAACGTGAAGAAGTGATACGAATCCTGGAAGAGGCCGGGCTGCTCTTGCCTCCAGAATCGCTACCGGTTTCCCACATCACCATTTCCGCTCAGAGGCGGGCTGAGTTGGGGCGCAAGTTCAGCGTTGGGCGACCGCTGTCCGAAATCATTATCGAAGATCGGGAAGATCGGACATGACCACGTATTATCTGGACACCAGCGCCGCCGTCAAGCTCTACGTGCCCGAGGTTGGTAGCACGTGGTTACAGCAGATATTTGTTGCGCCTCGACCGCCCGTGGCTGTGTCCTCCCATCTGCTGCGCGTTGAGTTGTGGAGCGCCTTCGCGCGACGATTGCGGGAATACTCGGTCAGCACCGATGAATACGCTGAGATGTGCGACCTGTTCGCCGAAGATCGGCAGAATCTCTATCGCTTTGTCCCGATCAACGAGGCCGCCATCCGAGGCGCTTGCGAGTACGTTGAGTGCTATCCTCTGCGGGCGGCGGATGCGCTCCATCTTTCGGCTGCCTTGAATACCAATCGCCAACTCCTGAAGACAAGACGACGCGGTCTGGTTTTTCTCTGCGCCGACGACCGCCTGCTCCAGGCCGCGGCGGCGGAGGGCCTGGCCGTAGATAACCCCAATAATCACCCATAGGCTGCCGGTTCCGACAAGGCCGGCAATCATCTCTTTGCAGCGAGGCGCAAATCTATGTCCACCTCCACCCTTGACCTGATCCACCGCCACGGCTCCGTCCGCAAGTACAAGCCCGACCCCGTCCCGCCGGAGATCGTCGAGACCCTCGTCGTGGCGGGCCAGCGCGCCTCGACCTCGTCCAACCTCCAGATGACGAGCGTCGTCGCGGTGACCGATGCGGGCGTGCGCGCCAGGCTGGCCGAGATCTGCGGCGGGCAGGCGCACGTGGCCCAGGCGCCGGTCTTCCTGGCCTGGTGCGCCGACCTGAACCGCCTGGATCGCGCCTGCGAGCTGCGCGGCTACATCCAGGTCACGGACTACGTCGAAAACTTCCTGGTCGCCGCGATGGATGTCGCCATCGCCAGCCAGAACGCCGCGCTGGCCGCCGAATCGTTGGGGCTGGGGATTTGCTACATCGGCAGCCTCCGCAACAACACTGCCGCCGCGATCGAGCTGCTCAAGCTCCCGCGGCTGGTCTTCCCGGTCGTCGGCATGACGGTGGGCTGGCCTGTCAGCGCGCCGGTCGTGCGCCCGCGGCTGCCGGTCTCCGCGGTCTTGCATTGGGAGCAGTACGATCCGGCGCCCAAGGATGCGGAGCTGGCCGAATATGATCGCGCCATGATCGCGACCGGCATCTACGATGGCCGGCAGGTCCCGGCGCCCGGCCGGCCCGGGGAGCTGGTGGACTATGGCTGGACGGAGCACTCGGCGCGGCGCGTGGCGCAGGCGTGGCGGACGGAGTTGCGGGCGGTGTTGCGGCAACAGGGGTTCGAGCTAAAGTGAAAGATGACAATGAAGACATTGTAATCCTCAGCGCCGTGCGCACGCCCATCGGCAAGTTCCAGGGCGCGCTGAGCGGCATCCCCGCGCCGCAGTTGGGCGCGATCGCGGTCAAGGCCGCGCTCGAGCGGGCCGGGGTTGACCCTGCCTTCGTCGCCGAAGTCATCCTGGGCAATGTCGTTTCCGCGGGCGCGGGCCAGGCGCCGGCGCGGCAGGCCGCCATCGCCGCGGGCGTGCCCATCACCACCGGCGCGCTGACAATCAACAAGGTGTGCGGCTCCAGCCTGAAGGCGGTCATGTTGGCGACCGCCGCGCTCCGCGCCGGCGACGGTGACTTCTACGTCGCGGGTGGCATGGAGAACATGAACCTGGCGCCTTACCTGCTCACCAAGGCCCGTTTCGGCTATCGGCTGGGCAACGCGGAGCTGGTGGATGCGGTCGTCCACGACGGGCTGTGGTGCCCGTTCGAGCGCCAACACATGGGCCTGGCCGCGGAGTGGATCGCCGCGCAGCACCAGGTGAGCCGGCAGGCCCAGGACGAATTCGCTTGCGCCAGCCACCGTAAGGCGCTTGAGGCGCAAGACGCCGGCCGGTTCCGCGCCGAGCTCGCGCCGGTCGTCCTCCCGCAGCGCAAAGGGCCGCCCACTGTGGTGGACGCCGACGAGGCCCCGCGCCGCGACACGAGTATGGAAGTGCTGGCGACCCTCAAGCCGGCCTTCAAGGAGGGGGGCACGGTCACCGCGGGGAACGCGCCGGGGATCACCGATGGCGCGGCCGCGCTGGTGATCGCGCGGCGCGCAGTCGCGGCCAGCCACGGCCTGGCGCCGCTGGCAAAGATCACCGGCTATGCCCAGGCCGCGGTCAAGCCGCTGGAGCTGTTCATCGCGCCGATCTTCGCTGTGCGCCGGCTGGCCGACAAGTTGGGCGTCCGGCCAACCGATTTCGACCTGGTGGAGATCAACGAAGCGTTTGCAGCTCAATGCGTGGCCGACATTCGGGAGCTGGGGCTGGCTGAGGAGCAGGTCAACGTCAACGGCGGCGCGATTGCGCTGGGACACCCCATCGGGGCCAGCGGTGCCCGCGTGCTGGTGACGCTGATCCACGCCCTGCGGGCACGCGGGCTGCGCACGGGGCTCGCGACATTGTGCCTCGGCGGCGGGGAGGCGGTAGCCCTGGCGGTTGAAGTCGAAGTTGAGTGAAGCGTGCGGCGTTTTCTCTATTCGGGCTGGACATGGTAGAATAAAAAGGCTGTCGAGACTGGCGGAGGCCGATGTGTCTACCGACAAGTACGGGAGGAGCCATGCCCACCGATGCTGCACATCTGACTTTCAACCAATTGGAAACCATGCGCGCCGGCGCCCGCGTGGCCGCGCGCACCTGCATGGGCATCTCACCCGCGGATCGCGTCTTCATCCTGACGGACAGGATCACGCACGGCATCGGCCGCCTGTTGAGCGAAGAAGCGTCTGAAGCGGGCGGGGAAGTCCTGCTGCATGACCTGGAGCAATACACGGAGCGCCCGGTCAAGGCGCTGCCCGAGGGATTACGCGCCGAGCTGCTTAAGTTTCGCCCCACGGTCACCTTCTACGCGGCTTCGACCCAACCCGGCGAAGTGCCCTTCCGCAATGGCCTGCGCGTCTTCTTGCTCAATGACCTGAGTGTGCGCCACGCGCACATGCCAGGGGTGAGCGCGCAACTGATGCAGGAAGGGATGCGCACCGACTACCGCAGCGTCGCCTCCGTCACCACCGCGGTGTACGACATGGCGCGGATGGCTGACACGATCCGCGTCACCACCCCGGATGGCACCGATCTGACGGCGGTCTTCGATCCGGCGCTGCGTTGGGTGCCGTGCACCGGCCTCTATCATCGCGCGGGCCAGTGGGGCAACCTGCCCGAAGGGGAGACCTATAGTTGCCCGAAGCGGGTTGACGGCGCCCTGGCGGCGCATGTGATCGGCGATTACTTCAGCGAGCGGTTCGGCGTGCTCAAGGAGCCGGTGCAGATTCGGATCGCCGATGGCGCGGCGGCCGCCGTGCGTTCGGCCAACGCCGCGTTGGCGGCCGAATTGGAGGCCTACCTCAACTCGGCGGAAAACGCCCGGCGGGTGGGCGAATTCGGGATCGGGACGAACATCAGCCTGAAGAAGCTCTCCGGCAATATGTTGCAGGATGAGAAGATCCCCGGGGTCCACGTGGCCTTCGGCAACCCTCATCCGGCTGAGACGGGCGCGCTATGGTCATCGCAACTCCACATTGACATGATCCCGCAGCGCTGCACAATCAGCATTGATGGCGAAACGATCATGAAAGATGGCCGGTTCGACTACGAACTGCTCGGCGTTGCGCCGCCGCGCGGCTAATAGCCTGTGACGAATTCAGTTCTCAAACGCTGCCGAAATCCAAGAGGAGAATGCGCATGGATTGCCCGAAGTGCCACACCTGGAATCCCGATGACAAGCAGATTTGCTGGCGTTGCCAGGCGGAGCTCCCCAAGCCCGTCGAGAAGAAGAAACGCGCCCCCACCCTGTTCCTGGGTCTGCCGATTTGGGCGTGGATCATGCTCGGCGCTATGGTTTTGTTCTGGTTCGTCACCCAGTTCCTGGGATCAGCGTTGACCGGCCGCTAGACGCCTGCCTCGTATCCTGTCTATAATTCACAGGACTGACGCAGTAGACGCCTTGGGCATCCTGAGCGGAGGGCCGCTGGTGTTCGCGGCCCGTAGTCGAAGGATGCGGCGCTGGCAAGAGGCGCTCTGGCGTGCTCACCTGATTGGTTTTATGCCAACCCCCGCACAATTCTCGTCAGAAGCGGTCGTCTCCCGTTTGCTGATTTGGTTTCAAGCGGCGCGCCGCGACCTGCCCTGGCGGCGCGGCCGGACACCTTATATGGTCTGGATCTCCGAGGTGATGCTCCAGCAGACGCAGGCCGCCACCGTCGTGCCCTACTTCGAGCGATGGATGCGCCGCTTCCCTGATCTGGTCGCGTTGGCGACCGCGCCGCTGGATGAGGTGCTGAAAGTCTGGGCGGGGCTGGGATACTATGGCCGGGCGCGCAACCTGCACCGGATGGCCGGGCAGGTGATGGCGCAGCACGGCGGGCGCAGCACGGAAGAAAAGCGCGCCTTGCTGGCGCTGCCGGGGATCGGCCGCTCCACCGCGGGCGCCATCCTCAGCCTGGCGTTCGGGCAGGCCGAGCCGATCCTGGATGGCAATGTGCGGCGGGTGGTCTGCCGGCTGTGCGACATCGCCGATGATCCGGCCGAGGCCGCGACCGAAAAGCTGCTCTGGGAGATCGCGACCGCGTTGGCGGCCGCGGCGCCTGCCGGCATGGCCGGCGACCTGAATGAGGCGTTGATGGAGCTGGGGCGACGCTCTGCACGCGCGGCCGGCCCGACTGCGCCGCCTGCCCGCTCGCGGCCCACTGCCTGGCCCACGGTCGTGGAGTGGAGGCTGAACGCCCCATCGCCAAACCCAGAAAACGGTCTCCGCACCACTTCACGGTGGCGGGGGTGATCCCGGATGCGACCGGCGCCTACCTGCTGATCCAACGACCCCCTGCCGGGCTGTTGGGTGGGTTGTGGGGCTTCCCCGGCGGCGCGCTCCAGGCGGGCGAGGCGTACACCGTCGGGTTGTGCCGGACCATTCGGGAGCAGGTGGGCATCGAAGTCAGCGTGGGCGAGCCCGTGACCCGCATCGCGCACGCTTACACTCACTTTCGCATCACCCTGCACGCGTATCGCTGCCAGCTTGCGGGGGGCGAGCCGCGACCGCTCCGTTGCGCGGCGGTCCGTTGGGTCGCGTCCGGCGCGCTGCGCGACCTGGCGTTCCCTGTGACCGATGCCCGGATCATGCGCGCATTGGAAGGTTGACTCCCCAAACGTGTCGTGGCGTCCTTGTGGTCAGAGGCAATCTTGTTCCGGCTCGTCCGAGTCAGGGCGCAATTATGGGGCTGCGGGCAGTTGTGGTGTATAATCGAGCCGGTTGAGAAAGCCGCCGTTCACACATGACACGACGCCAAATCTGGATCCTCATCTCACTCGGGATCGCCGTCGCCGCGATCCTGGCGCTGGCAGCCAGCCTGTCTCAGGTAGAGTTTTCGCCCGGCGAGCCGTTCGCGTTCGGCGCGGGGATGCCCGTGCGCCCGCCGCCGGGCGGGATGTCGCCCGAGCTGCCGCCCGCGCTCAGGCTGCTGCTCCGCGGGCTGCTCCTCCTGACGCTGGCGCTGATCCCTTTCTCGATCTTCTATCTGATCATCTCGCCGAGCGCGCGCAAACGGTTCCTGCAAAACATGATCGTCTTCGGCGTGTTCCTCGCCTTTATTTACCTGCTCCGGCAACAAATGAAACCCGGCGAGCGAGAGGATGATCTGTTCGCCAACCTGGGGCGGATGCCGGCCGGCGAGGTGGGGGCCGGCCGGCCCCCCGCCGAGTTCAGCGGCGCGGCGCCGGAGTGGCTGGTGATACTGGTCAGTTTCATCCTGGCGGCTCTCGTCGTGGCGATCAGCATCGGCGTGATCTGGGCGATCGTGCGGAGCCGCCGCCGGCCCGCGCCGGAGCTGCCCTTGATCGAGCTGGCGCAGCAGGCCGAGGAGGCGCGGGAGACCATCGAGGCGGGCGGCGACCTGCGCGACACCGTCATCCGCTGCTACATGGAGATGAACCGGGTCGTGCGCGACGCGCGCGGCCTCCAGCGCGAGCGGGCGATGACCCCACGCGAGTTCGAGGATCGGCTCGAACACGCCGGTTTGCCGGGCGAGCCGGTGCGCGACCTCACCCGTCTCTTCGAAGAGGTGCGCTATGGCGCCAAAGCGCTTGGCCCGTGGGAAGGACGTCGCGCCGTAGCCTGCCTGACGGCCATCGCCGAGGCGTGCCGGGCGTTGGTGCAGGATGCCGTGGCGCGTGCGCAGCCGCCGCTGGCCGAAGCGGTGCGACCATGACAGTTGACCTACCCCCTAACCCCCTCCCTGCCGGGGAAGGGGCGCGCCAACCCCCGCCGCTCCCCCGCGCCTACATCATCGCGCTCCTGCTCGCGGGGCTGACCCTGGCGACCATCCTGGGACTGCTGTTGCAAGGGGTGGCGCGCGCCTCGTTCGTCATGCCCCTGCTCTATGCGGCCTGGCTGGCCGATCTCTTCTTCCGCAGTGTGCCCGGCTGGCTGTGGTGGGCGTGGTTCCTGGTCATCGCCCTCGTCCTGGCCGCCCGGAGCCTGCGCACGCGCGCCGGCGCCGACCTGGTCGAACGCGGCGACCGCCGTCTGACCGAGGGGGTTATCCACGGCTGGATCGCGCGCATCCAGAGCGCCGGCCAGGGGGATTACTTCCGCTGGCGGCTGGCGCGTGACCTGGCCGAGCTCGGCTTGCAATTCCTGGCCTATCGCGACCGGGGCGACCTGGGGCAGCGGGATCGCAGCCAGTACGTCGAGCTGCTGAACGCGCCGCCGGAGATCCAGGCCTACCTCCGCACGGGGCTGACCGCCCCGCCCTGGCAGCCTCAGGATTTGCGCTCACGCCTGGCGCGCCTGTGGCGGCCCACCACGAAAGATTCCCCTCTGGAAATCGAGCCGGCAGTCATCGCGCAGTTTTTGGAGGGACAATTGGAGACAGAGCATGACGATTAGCATTCGACAAGTCGCGGCCAAGAGCGAGCAGGTGATCCACGAGGTGGAACGGGCCATCGTCGGCAAGCGGGTGCTTCTGGAGAAGTTAATGGCCGCGGCGTTGGTCTCTGGCGGCCACGTGCTGCTGGAAGACTACCCCGGCCTGGCGAAGACGATGATCGCCAAGAGCTTCGCGGTGGCGTTGGGGCTGGAATTCAAGCGCATCCAATTCACCCCCGACCTGCTGCCGGGCGACATCACCGGCGGCTACGTTTTCGACCGCGACCAGAACCGCTTCGTGCTGCGGCAAGGCCCGATCTTCGCCAACATCATCCTGGCCGATGAGATCAACCGGGCCTCGCCCAAGACCCAGTCGGCGCTCCTGGAAGCGATGCAGGAGTATCAGGTGACGCTTGAAGGGGAGACGATGCGCCTGCCGGAGCCGTTCATCGTCCTCGCTACCCAGAATCCCATCGAATACGAGGGCACCTTCCCGCTGCCCGAGGCCCAACTCGACCGCTTTATCATGAAGCTATCGGTCGGCTACCCCGCGCCGGAGGAGGAGCAGGAGATTCTGCGCCGCCGGCGCGCGCGGCAGCGCGACGAGTTCGACTTGAAGCAGATCACCGACGCCGCCGACCTGTTGGAGCTGCGCGAGGCGGTCGAGCGGGTGCACGTGGAGCCGGACATCGAGCGCTACATGGTTGACCTGGTGACGGCCACGCGCAAGCGCCGGCAGGTAGCGGTGGGCGCCAGCCCGCGCGGCTCGCTGGCGCTCCTTAAGCTCTCGCGCGCCTGGGCCGCCATGCAGGGCCGCGACTACGTCTTGCCCGATGATGTCAAGCTCTTCGTCAAGCCGGCCCTCATCCATCGCCTGATCCTGGAGCCCGATCTGTGGCTGACCCGCCAGGCGGCCGATGATGTCATCTCCGACGTGGTGCGCTCCACGGCGGTCCCCGTCGTCGTTGGGGCGTGAGCGTGGGACGGCTCTTCCTGCTGGCCGGTGTGACCTATACCCTCCTGCTGATCGGCCTGGCGAGTCTGAACGGCGCGTTGGTCGCGTTGACGCTGCCCCTGATCGTCTACCTGGGCGCCGCGCTGATCTACGCGCCCGACGCGCCCCATCTGCGCGTCGCGCGCACCCTCAGCGCCGACCGGATCTTGCCGGGCGCGTCGGTCGAGGTGCGGCTGGCGGTTCACAACGAAAGCGCCCATCTCGAAGAGGTGCTGCTGGAGGATTTCATCCCCCGGCCCTTAACGCTGCTCGACGGCCAGACGAGCAAGATCGTGTTGCTTCCGCCCGGCAAAACCCTGGAGTTGGCCTACACGGTGGCGGGGCCGCGGGGCCGCTATCAGTTCCAGTCCGTCCGTGTCACTGCCGCCGACCACCTGGGCCTTTTCCGCCGCCAGGCGCTCCTGCCCGCGCCGGGCAGCTTCATCATCCTGCCTGAAGCCCCGCGGATGCGTCAGGTGGCGATCCGGCCGCTGCGCACGCGCGCCAGCGCGGGGCTGATCCCGGCCCGCATTGCCGGCTCCGGCGTGAATTTCTTCGGCGTGCGCGAGTATCAGTACGGCGACTCGCTGCGGTGGGTCAACTGGCACGCGACCGCCCGCCATCCGCGCCGGATCTTCACCAACGAATTCGAGCAGGAGCGCATCGCCGATGTCGGCCTGGTGCTCGACGCGCGGCAACGCCATGACCTGTGGGTGGGTGACGACTCGCTGTTCGAGCACGCGGTGCGGGCCACCGCGTCCCTGGCGGATACCTTCCTGCGTGACTCAAATCGCGTGGCGCTGCTCACCTATGGCGCAGGGCTGAACTGGGTGTTCCCCGGCTACGGCCACCTGCAACGCGAACGCATCCTCCAGGCCCTGGCGCGCGCCCAGACGGGCGAGAGCGACATCTTCGAGACGTTGGATTATCTGCCGACCCGGCTCTTCCCGGCCCATTCGCAGATCGTGCTGGTCAGCCCGTTATGCAAGGAAGACCTGGGCACGCTGGTGCGGCTGCGGGCGCATGGCTATGAGTTGCTGGTCATTTCGCCCGATCCGATCGCCTTCGAGAGCGTCGGGTTGCCGCCGAACGGCAAGCATGTGGCGACCGCCACGCGGCTGGCCCGCCTGGAACGCACCCTCTTGCTAAGGCGATTGCGCCAGGCGGGCGTCCAGATCGTGGATTGGTCGGTGGACAAGCCGCTGGATCAGGCCGTGTTGGTGTCGTTGGGTCGGGTGCCCAAGTGGGCCAGGCCCGTCCGGTGAGAGGATAGTCGGAAGCCCCATGATCGCACGCGTGACTGTTTTCTGCATCCTCCTCGCTGCTGCGGCCGCGTTGATCGGCTTTGCGCTGGCCGGCGCGTGGCAACTGGGCGTGCTCGCCGCGGGCCTGGGCGGCCTGTGGATCGTCGCACGGCGCAAGGGGTGGGGCGGCACGGCGTCGCCGTTGCTCCTCGGCTTCCTGGTGTTGGCGGCCCTGGGCGTAACCTTGCCGGGGGGCGCGATCTGGGCGCCGCTGTGCCTGGTCGCGGGCCTGGCGGCCTGGGATTTGGATCGCTTCGCTGGCCGCTTGCGCGGCGTCGGGCCGCGCCCGGCGGCTGCGGAGGGAGGCGGAGCCGCGCCCGACGAGACGCACGATCTGACGCGGCGTCACCTGTGGCGGCTGGGGGTCGTCAGCGGCCTCGGCCTCGTCCTGAGCTGGGCCGGTCAGGCTATCCACTTCAAGCTCGAACTGACGGTGATGCTGCTCCTGGGTTTTGTGGCGATCCTGGGGTTGAGCCGGGCGGTGCAGTCGCTGGTGCGGGAGAGCGATTGAACGATCTGATCTTCGCTCGTCTTTCGGCTCTCAACCAGCCGCCGCAGCAGGATGGCTCGCTGTCCTGATAGCCTGATCTGGATGTCCTTGGAGAAAAAGCTTCTCAGCCTCGTGCTAATCTCCAACCACATTGGCGAATGGAAGCCGGCCGAAGAAGGCGATCTGACGATTTGACAACCCTCGCGATGTGTGGTACGCTAGGTATACCGTTAGTGGTATATCGTCATTGGTATACCAAGCGACAGTGTCATCACCTAGGGTTAACGGTGCGAAAGGGAGCGTGAACGTGATCACCGGCTACGATCCCGAACGGCATTTCGAGCACATCGGCGACCAGCCCCAATACTTCCTCGATGACACCATGGTCGAGTGGGTAAAGAACGTCACGCGCACATATCACGTACCGCAGAAATATCCCGCCAACCCGCTCATCGTGCGCGATCAACCCTGGGAGGTCTGGCCGCACTTCAACACTACTGTATGCGTACTGCGGGACGAACTTGGCCGCTTCCGATGCTGGTATCTCGATTTCACGCGGGCGAACTTCCGGGGGGGCGCCGAGGCGCTGCTGGCGCCGAAGCTGTGCTACGCCGAGTCACTCGACGGCATCCAATGGGAGAAACCGGCGTTAAGCCAGGTGTGGATAGATGGCCGGAATACCAATCGCATCGAGTGGGCGCCGGGCTTGGGGAGCCCTGTCGCTTTCTCGATCGTGATAGACTCGACTGATCCTGACCCGCAGCGGCGCTATAAGATGGCCTATCTGCCTGAGGGCTACAACATCAATGTGCCCAAGCGCAGTACCATCACCCATTCACACTCGCTTGGCCTCTGCATCGCCTACTCAGCAGATGGTTTCCGTTGGACCCAAGAACCGGCGAATCCCGTGAGCCTCGTATGGGGTAGTGACGTGCTGACTCTGGTTCACGATCTCGAGCGTCGGCGCTTCGTGATCTATGGCCGGGTGCGCTATGCGGCTGAAACAGGCAATCCCGCCGGCGATCAATGGTTCACGCGTTACTACCCTGCCCAGCCATTCGGGTACATCCCGAAGCGCGCTGTATACCGGATCGAAAGTGAGGATCTGATACACTGGTCAGAGCCGCAGCGCGTGCTGGCGCCCGGCGCCTTCCACAACCTCGATGACCAATTCTACTCCCTCGCCTTCTTCCGTCTCGGCCGCTATCACTGTGGACTGCTGCCGGTCTTCCACGCAGTGGAGAACACGAAAGACAGTGAGCTGGTTTTCAGCCACGATGGCATTGCCTGGCAACACTACACGCGCGCGCCGTGGGTGATCGGGCGCGGAGCGCCTGGCACATGGGATCAGTACCAGATTGATACGGTTGCGCCGCCGTTGCGCGTCGGTGACCAGCACTTCATCTATTACGGCGGGGCGGACTACCACCACGACTGGGCTCTTGTGGGAAAGGCACAGGGTCTGGCTACGCCGGAGGCCGATTACGCCCTCAGCCAGCTTAACGATGGCCTCGGGCTGGCTGTGCTGCGGGCAGGAGGCTTTGTATCGCTCGATGCCGGGCTGCGCGAGGGGATTGTGTGTACGCGATCTTTCTTTTCGACTGGCGAGCGTCTCTTCATCAATGCACGCTGTGGGGAGAACGGCTACATCGAGACCGAAGTGCTGGATGCCTTCGAACAACCGTGGGCCGGTTTCACGCGCGCCGAATGCGATCGGTTTGCGGGCGATGCTGTTGACCATGCCGTAACATGGCAGGGCCGCCCGGCGATCAACGGAATCGTCGGCTATACGCGACTGCGCTTCCATATGCGCCATGCCGAGCTGTACTCATTTCGTGTCGCTGACCGTTAGTGGTCGCGAGAGTGCGTGGGGGTATGATGTCACCCAAGCGTGAACCAACCGTCGTTGGTTTGCTCAAACTGGAGCGCAGATCGCTCACGGATCAAGTTCTCACCTTCCTGCGAGATCGCATCATCAGCGGCGGGCTTGCGCCTGGCGCCAGGTTGCAGGAGGGTGAGTTGGCTCGCAGTCTCGGTGTCAGTCGGTTGCCGGTGCGCGATGCCCTGAGACAGCTCGAGGCGGTGGGCTTTGTGGTCGCTGGCCCCGATGGGCGCCACGTTGTTGCGTTGACCCAGCGCGACATCGAGCAGTTGTATCGGTTGCGCCAAACCCTGGAGCCTCTGGCTGTCCGACTGGCGGCGCAGAACCATGCGGCTGAGAATTGCGCGGCTCTACGCGCCAAGCTGCAAGAGATGTGTGACGCATTGGTCAGACACGATGCATCTGCTTTCTCCCGCATAGATATCGAGATGCATCACCTGATCTGGGAACAGGCCGATGATCCGCATCTCCTCAGGATACTCGACTTAGTGATTGCGCCCCTCTTTATGCATCTGGCGAGGTATGCAGAGCAGCTCGGTTGGGAGGAGACCCTTCGGTGGCATGAGGCCTTGGCGCAGCACATCTGTGAAGGCGACGAGCAGGCGGCCCAGGAGAGCATGAAACGCCACTTGGAGTACTCCGTACTCCGCTCGCGGTCGTTGTATGCAACAGAGAAGGAGGTGCAAGTAAGCGGATAGTGCATCGTCGGTGAACGTCGTGTTTGATATCGAACGGGCTGGCGAATGGCCCAGCACTCAAGAGGCTCAGACCATGGGAGGGATGAAATGAGCACACGCAATATCACGCGGCGAACGTTCCTACGCTTTTCAACCCTTGCCGCTGCCGGCGCGGTTTCGGCAGCGTGCGCGCAAACGGCTCCTGCGCCGACCGCCGCGCCAGTCAAGGCGGCGCCCACACCTGCTCCACCCGTGGCGACGGCGCTTCCACCGACCGTCGCCCCGGCCGTGCCCACCGCGACGCCGGTCAAGAAAGCTGTTCCGGCCGCCGCCCAAGGCCAGCTACCTGTCCCGCGTGACGAAACGTTCGTCATCGTCAACGCGGGCCCATTTGTGGTCTTCGACTCGTTCAATCCGTATATCCCGAACGGCGCCGATTCCTCCGACTCCGCCAACATCGTCCTGTATGAGCCTCTGTGGTACTACGATCCGGCTGCTACCGACCCCAAGAAGATGTTCGTCTCGGGCATCGGTGACACCTGGACGTATGACAACAACTACCAGAAGCTGACCTTGCGGATCCGGAAGGGCGTCGCCTGGAACGACGGCAAGCCGTTCACCTCGGCCGACATCGCCTTCACCATCAGGATGCTAATGGAAAACGAGAAGCTGGTCGGCTCCCAGAGCTGGCGCGACCAAGTGGACAAGGTCGAGACGCCAGACGACCTCACGGTCGTACTCACGCTCAAGAGGCCGCTGCCCCGCTTCCACTACACTTTTATCGCCATCGAGTCGTTCTCTTTCCAGACAGTGGCCAAGCACATCTGGGAGGGCAAGGACCCGACCACTTTCAAGAACTGGCCACCGGTCACCACGGGGCCTTATCGGGTGAAGCAGGCCTACCCCGACCTGAAGATGTTCGTCTACGAGCGACGCGATGACTACTGGGGCAAGGACGCTGGCTACTTCCCGCGGCCGAAATACATCGCCGCGCTCCAAGGCCAGTCGGGCGCGCAGTTGCTGCTCGACCTCCAGCAGGGTGCAGTGGATGTCACCGGCCTCCTCGACCTCCCCGTGTTCGAGCCTGCGATGAAGACCGACCCCATGCTGGGGTACACCGACATCAGGGGGACGCTGTCGCCGCACGGGTTCCACCTGAACTGCGCCGTGCCGCCACTGGACAAGCCCGAGGCCCGCTGGGCGCTGGCCTACCTGGTCAACTACCAGAAGTACGGCGAGGTGATCTCGCGGCCAAAGGCGGGCTGGGGCAACGGGCCGTTCAACAGCTCCGCCGCCCACGCCAAGTACCGCAACAAGGACATCCTGGCCAAGTACAAGCAGGAGTACAACCCCCAGAAGGCCGTCGAGCTCCTCGATAAGCTGGGCTACAAATCGGGGGCGGACGGCCTGCGGGTCGGGCCGGACGGGAAGCCGATCTTCCTGGAGGGCTACAGCTACTACGGGACGGGCCACCAGAAGACCGAGTTCCTCAATGATCTCGCGGCTGAATGCAAGAAAGTCGGCATTGACATGGCGGTCCGCCTGGCTCAACAGCCGGCGGCCGAACAGGCCGTCTTCGCCGGCAAGTATAACGTCTACGTGCGCTTGCCGAGCGGCAGCAACGCCGGGATGGACCCCTATAACATGTATAACTGGCTGCGCAAAACGCCCACCCCGTTGGGCGAGCGCACCGGTTGGAACTGGAACCGTTGGGACAACCCCACCTTCAACGATCTCCTTCTGAAGGTCGCCGCGATTACGCCCGATGACCCCGCGGCGATGCCGCTCTACGACGGGCTTCTCGAGGAGTTCATGAAGGACATGCCGTCCATACCTCTCGTCGAGACCGTCTTCTCACGGTTCTGGTCCAAGCGTTTCTGGGGTAACTTCCCGACGAACGAGAACTACTACGCAGAGCCGTGCTACTGGTGCCTGAGGTGGAACCTGATCACCCCCAAGCTAGTGCCGGGGCCGGGCTTCTAGTGTGCAGCGGCCGGCGATCGAAGACCATGAGCGGACAGCCAACGACGTACGGCAGCCGCTGGCTGTCTCTGATGGCCGAGGGCTGGGCGCCGATGGCTTCAGTCAGTTTGATCCCTCGGGCGTCAGTGGTGGGCTACTGGCGCCCGAGGGGGCGCTGGGTGGCAATGCACGGCTATCCCAGGCCAGGAGACCTCGCGTGTCAACATCAGTAGCGGCTCCAATTCGGGCCGGGTCGAAGGCCACGTCGGCGCGGTGGCGCGCCTGGCGATGGGCCGCCCTGTACCTGGTCCGGCGTGTGGGTGTGTTCATCCTGTCCGTTTGGGGCGCCTTCACCATCACCTTCATCTTCGTCCATCTCATACCGGGCGATCCGGTTTCGGCCTTTGTCAACCGCTTGGTGGACGCCGGTGGCCCCGGTCTGGAGGTCACTCAGAAGCTCATTGACGCCTACAAGAAGGACCTGGGTCTGGACGGGACCATCTGGGAGCAGTACTGGCGCTATCTATACAATGCGATCATCCGCTGGGACTTCGGCCTGTCGTTCATCGCCTATCCGACGCCAGCGCAGAACCTGATCTTTCGGGCTATGCCCTGGACCATTGGGCTCCTGGCCACGGCGGTCGTCATCTCGTGGACGCTGGGCCTGGTGGTGGGCGCAGTGCTCGCGTGGACCCGCAGCGGCTGGTTCTCCTCGTTGCTGGTCAACCTTGCCCTCGTCTTCTCCCACGTGCCGTTTTTCTTTATCTCATTCATCCTGCTTCTCGTGTTCGGCTACGGCCTGGCCGTCTTGCCCACCCGCGGAGCCTACTCGGTGATGGCTGCGCCTGGACTTAACCTGGACTACATCCTCAGCCTGGCGAAGCACGCCGTCCTGCCCGCCGGCTCCCTGGTGCTGGTGTCGTCCTTCGGCTGGATGCTTTCCACGCGGGCTGTGGTGATCGGCGTCCTCGGCGAGGACTACCTGATGTTCGCCGAAGCCAAAGGGTTGCCCCGGCTGCGCATCCTGCTGCGCCATGCCCTTCGCAACGCTCTCCTCCCGCAGGTGACGGCGTTGGGTATCTCGCTGGGTTTTGTCGTCAACGGTAGCTACCTGGTCGAATGGATCTTCGCCTACCCGGGCGTCGGCACGCTCTTCGTCCAGGCCGCCTCACTCAAGGATCTGAACGTGATGCAGGCTGTTGTGCTGATGTCAATCTTCGCGGTTCTGCTCGCCAACCTGATCGTGGATCTGACGCTGCCCCTGTTGGACCCACGCGTTCGCCAGGGCGGACGAGGTCGGTGAGCGCCCTCTTTGGCGGCAGCCTGCGGTCCCTGGCCGCGAGAGCTCCGTGCACTATGGAGAGTGGGGAATGCTGCGCATCTGGCGGATGAGCGGGAAGTTCCGAGTCGGGGTTATCCTGATCGCCATCGTAATGCTCGCCGGGCTGGTCCAACCGCTGGTCAACTCGCTGTTCTTCGGCGGGGGTGACCCGCTAGAGCGCGGCACTTACCCGATTTACCTCCCGATCTCGCGTGAGCACCTCTTGGGAACTGACCGGTTGGGGCGCGATAACTTCGCGCTGCTGATTCTGGGGATTCGGTATTCGCTGGTGGTCGGGGTGCTGGCCGGCATCACGGCTACCGGCATCGGGATCGTGGTGGGGTTCATCGCCGGCTATATGGGGGGCTTCTTTGATGCCCTCCTGCGGTCGTTCACGGACATGCTGCTGGTGATACCCACTTTCCCGATCCTGGTCGTGCTGGCGGTGTTCGTGCCCCGTCTCGACCTGCCGGTGATGGCGCTCTTACTGGCTGCCTTCTCGTGGCCCTTCGCCGCGCGTGCTATCCGAGCGCAGGTGCTGAGCCTGCGCTCCCGGCCCTACGTGGACTTGGCGAAGATCACTGGGGAGAGTGACCTGGAAATCATCTTCACGGAATTGGTGCCCAACCTCCTCCCGTACCTGGGCCTCGGCCTGGCATCCAGCATCGTGGGCGCGATGTTCGCCGTGGTAGGCCTGGAGGTGATCGGACTTGCCCCGGGTGGCATCGCTTCGCTGGGTCTGCTGCTGAGTTGGGCTCTGAGTTGGGGCGTGATGGCCCAGGCTCCGCTGTGGCATATGATCCTGGCTCCTGCCGGAGTGCTAACCATCCTCTTCGTTGGGCTCAACCTGATCAACATCGGCATGGAAGAGGTATACAACCCGCGTTTGAGCGCGGTCACGGGGCGCTGAGCAGTGCCAGTGTCGTGCTATAGCAACCCAGTACTACAACCGTATTGGTCATGCTGAGCCCCGTCATTTGTGCCGAAGCATCCTTCGCTGTGCTCAGGACAAGTTCTCGGTTGCCATCGCGAGACGCTTCGCGGGCGACCCCAAAATGCCGGAAACACGCTGTTCGACCCGCTCAGCGTGACATCTTGCAGGAAGTGCGGTTGTCATACTCAGAGGAGGACGTGGTGACATCACCGGGCAGCCAGGGCGTCAATACCCCAGGCGCTCTACCGAATAGCCTGCCGTCAGTCGGTAAGGCCGCCGAAGCGCCGCTGTTGACGGTGGATAGCCTTCGCATCTACTACCACAGCGTGCTCGGCGAGTACAAGGTGGTAGATGGGGCCAGCCTGAGCGTTCGTCCTGGGGAGATCTTCGGCCTCGCCGGCGAGTCCGGTTCTGGCAAGTCCACACTCGTGGACGGGGTGCTGCGCCTGATCAAGCCGCCGGGATATGTTGCTGGAGGTCAGGTCCTTTTCCGTCCAGGCGATAGTCTGAACGTGACGGACAACCTGCCCGAAATGGTTGATCTGCTCGCTCTGGCCGAGGGGGACCTGCGCCGGGTGCGTTGGAAGCATATGTCCTACGTTCCCCAGGGATCAATGAATGCGCTGAACCCGGTGATGCGCGTCCGAGACCAACTGACCGAGGGGATACTGGCGCATACCACGATGTCGGCCGGCGAGGCGAACGCCAAGGCGCGCGAGGTGCTGGAATTGGTGGGGCTAGGAAGGCGTGTAGAGCGACTCTACCCACACGAACTGAGCGGCGGCATGAAGCAGCGCGCGGTCATCGCCTGCGCCATCGCCCTCCGCCCGAAGTTGGTGATGGCCGATGAGCCGACGACAGCGCTCGACGTGAACGCACAGCGGGCTATCCTCCAACTGATCCATGACCTCCGCCGTGAACTCGGCATCACCGTTTTGTTCGTCAGCCACGAGATGGGTGTGCACGCTGAGTTGGTAGATCGAATGGCTATCATGTATGCTGGGGAAGTAGTGGAGATTGCGGACGTCGAAAGTATCTACATCCGCCCGCTGCATCCCTACACCCAGGGCCTGATCGGCTCGATACCCCATGCCACCGGCGAACGAAAACGGCTCGTCGGCATCCCCGGGATGGCCCCCAGTGCTCTCACGTGGCCCGAGGGGTGTCGCTTCCACCCGCGCTGCTCGCGCGCCATGGACATATGTCGCACGTCAGCGCCATCTCTGGCGGAGGTCCAACCCGGTCGGCTGGTGTCCTGCCATCTCTGCCAGCCCCCGGCCCACCCTGGCAATGGGACAGGAGCGCGGTACCAGGGGCAAGCCGCGTCCTCCGGGGAAGGAGCACGGCGGGATGCCTAGCACCAACCTGCTCGAAGTCACTGACCTTACCAGGATCTTCCCCATCGGAGGCGGCGAGGGAGGCCGCCAACGGTTAACCGCCGTAGACTCGGTGTCGTTGGTCATCCCGGTCAGACAGCCGACCATGATGAGCGTGGTCGGTGAAAGTGGCAGCGGAAAGACGACCCTGGCGCGGATGATCCTGGGTCTAACTCCGCCAACTTCGGGCGCCGTTCTGTACAAGGGGAATGACCTGAGACGGATGTCTCGGGCCGAGTGGGGCCAGTATCGTCGGGAGGTACAGGCGGTTTTTCAGGACCCCTACGGCATCTACAACCCTTTCTATCGCATTGACCGGGTCCTGACTCTGCCCATCGCCAAGTTCCGGCTCGCCAACTTCAAGGCCGAAGCCGACAAGTTGGTGGACGAGTCGCTACGCGCCGTGGGGTTGCGTCCGGCGGATATCCGAGGGCGCTACCCGCACCAGCTCAGCGGGGGCGAGCGCCAGCGGGTGATGCTGGCGCGGCTCTACCTGCTCCGACCAAAGCTCATCATCGCCGACGAGCCGGTGACCATGATCGACGCGGCCGTCCGCTCGCTGTTCCTCAATATCCTCCTAGACTTCAAAGAGACCTACGGCATGTCGTGCTTGTTCATCACCCACGACCTGTCGGTCTCCCACTATCTGGGCGGTGATCTGCTCATCATGTTTCGCGGGCGGGCGGTGGAGCGTGGTACCGTGGACGGCGTGCTCAGCGAGCCGGCCCATCCCTATACCAGATCGCTCGTCGCTTCACTGCCCTCGGCCGACCCCCGCCATCGTTGGCAGGATCGCATTGAGTCGGTTATCAGCGGGCGCGAGGCGGCAGAAGAGACCCAGGACCGATGCCTCTACGCGGAGCGCTGTCCGTATGTCACGGACCGCTGCCTGGCCGAAAGGCCCGGTGTTCACCAGGTGCGCCCTGGCCAGGAGGCTGCCTGCTTCCTCTACGACGCGGCCGGCCACGATCTGCCCGGACGGGCAGCGGTGACTACCATCCGGTCTGGCGACTGAAGCGGCAGACGATCCACCACCGATGCTGGTCTATGGAGGTCAACTGTGAGCCCCAAGCCTTCCCGAAAGGATGAGCATAGCGGCCTTGTACTGCTGCCGACCACCGATGTCTACGGCCGTATCGCGCCGGCGGCAACCTGGGAATTCGAGGGCGATACCCTGGTGGGTCACGGCCAGACGGTACCCTGGTGCGCTGTGCTCGGGCCGCAGACGCCTGCCGCTAACTTCCGGCTGGCGGCCAGTCTGACCATCCAGTTGCCGTCTCCAGAGGCCCCACCCGCTGGTAGTCCCCGTGAGCGCCCCTGCATCGCCGAGGGCAACCGCTACCGCTACTTCGCCGGTGAGTATGCGCCAGGCTCGGACGCTGCTATCTTCTTCCGCTACCATGACCGTTCGAGCTACTACCGGTTGGAATTCTCGACCCGCCACCGCGAAGTCGTCCTCTGGCACTCCTGCGGCGGCTACCTCCGCGTAGCCCCGTTCCCCGTCCAACTCGGCTGCCCCATCGCCGTCGAGGTCTTGGCCGAGGGCCCCCAAGTCGTCGTGCGTATTGACGGAAAGGAGACCCTCGTCTACGCCGAAGGCGAGCCCCAGGACCAGATACCAGGCAGCTTCGCGTTCGCGGTGTACGGGGCGACGACAGCCTTCCACATCCTGGGGTGCGAGGACCTGGGCTCGCCTGTCTCTCCGACTTCTGAAGCCGCCCACGAGCCGAAATTCTCCTTTCGTCGCTGGCGCGACCAGATGTGGTTGTGGGATGGCCAGGAACCCATCGCCTGCTTCGAGGCCCGCCTCACCCAGCTCTGGGGCTTCGCCGGAACTGCTGCGGGCACCCAACCCTTCCTCTCTCACCTGAAGCTCCGCCCCAGCCGTCGTCCTCAGCTCTGGAGTCGTCTGTCTTGGGGCACGGGGGACCTGTCCGGCGAGGGCCTCCTGGTCGGACGGGCCGAGGACGTGGAGGTCGAGGGGCAGGGCACGGCCTGCCCGGAGCTACGCTTCCGCACGGCTGGCCTCGACGGCGCGCTGCCCGCCACTCACTGCCTCAAGATCGGCTACGACGCCGCCAATCACGTCTATCGCTATGAGATGGATCAGACCCTCACCTTCCCCAAGAACGGCTCCTGGTTCATGGATCGGCTGGCGAACGTGTCTGGGTATTCTGAAGACTCACCCGTGGGCTCGCGCGACAACGTCAAAGTGGAGATCGCCGACCCCTATCCGTACAACTCGAAGACCGCGGGGCAAGGCGTGGAAAACCCGTGGCTGGCGGCCGGCCATCAGTGGGCCATCCTACGCGGCGACGACGGCCGGCTCTACCGGATCCCGATCAACCACGTGCTGGACTTCAAGTACAACGACAACCACTGGATGATGCACCCCGACGAGTCCTTCTACGTGCTCGGCCCGGATCCCATCGTGAGCCCGAAGTTCGAGTTCAGAAACCACGGCATGCCCATGACCGAGGGCACGTGCACCTGGGGCTACGACTACCACTTCTGCATCGCCGACCTGACCTGGGATTGGCTCTTGCAGGGCGTCGAGCTCCGCTCGGAGTACTGCATCACCGGCCTGCCCAATAACCGCGCCCAGAAGCTCCTCGCCGAGTCGAGCATCCACCCGTCTTTCGTGTATGCTGACGACGACCGGGAGGATTTCTCCCTCACGCCGGACGTCTATGCTTTCCCGGTGGCGCGCTCGCCGCAGACGGACTTCGCCGAGCTTCATAGCGTCTGCGAGTCGCAGCCGGAGCGCGTCTGGATCGGCAACTACGAGATGGACCCGGCCATCGGTCGAGAGCGACCTGGATCCATGCGGCTTGTCGGGCCTTCTCGGGCCGTCGGCGAGATCCCCGAGTACCAGATGGACCCCACCGCCGAGCGGTACCTGCTGCGCGCCTGGGTCAAGACCCGCGGCGTCACCGGCACCGGCCCCGCCATTGGCCTGCGCGAGACCCGGAAGTCCACCGCGGGCGACTGGCTGGTCCCTGGGCTGCTGGGCGACAACGACTGGCAGGAGCTCAGGCTGGTCGGCGCGGCGCCAAGAAGCGGCCAGGCCGACATCTGCCTTCAGCTTGACGGCGATGGTACGGCCTGGTTCACCGACGTGGAGCTGAGATCGCTAGGGAGTGATGAGGCCGCACCCACACCTATGGCCTCCATCCCACTCCCGCCGGCCTGGGAGGGGCCTTTCTTTCGTCTGAAGTGCGACGAGGGAGCTGGGCAGGCTCTGCACGACGCCTCCGGTCACCGGCACAGCGCGCGGCTCTATGGCCCGACTTGGCGGGACGATGACGGCCCCTGCGTCTTGTTCGATGGAGAGGATGACTTTGCGGCATCCTGGACCGATCCGGTCCGGTCGTGGCAGGACCCGGCCTTCACCGAGGCGACAGGGCTGAGCATCGGCGCCTGGGTCAAGCCCGGGCCGATCCGCGAGCCTGTTCGGCAGGTCCTCCTCTCGCACGACACGTCCTACGAACTGTTCCTGGAAGGCCGTGGGCCATACTACCTGGGCGTTCGGCTGCGCCTCAAGGAGCCGAAGCGACATCGCCGCGACCATCACGACCTGGAGCTTGCCACGCCGGCCCTCGTCCCGGCGGATCGCTGGACACACATGGCAGCCACCATCACCCGCGGCGCAGCAGAGCTGTACATCGGCGGAAAGCGAATACTCTCCAGGCCAATGTCTGGCTGGATCCGCTACTACAACAGCCCCGAGCAGATAACCCCGGCGATCTACCTGGGAGGCAGGATCTTCTGGGATGGGATCACGTCCCGGCGCGTGCGCCATCACTACCGGGGAGGGATGCGCGACGTGCGGGTCTACACGCGGTATCTGACCGAGTCCGAGGTGCGTTCGGAGTGGGCCCTGGCATAACCGACTCCAGTGAGGAGCAAGATGGAGAAAACGGCGACTTCGCGCAAGCAAGGCTACCTGCATTTTCTCAGGGAAGGCGAGGAGTTGATCGGCGACGAGCGGATGCAGCAGCGGATCCTGCGTCCCAACCTGCCGATCTTGGGCTCCGGCCGAGCCCCCGACTTCATGATGCACCTGGAATGGGTGCTCTACCAGGCCACTGCCGTCGCCAGGCATGCCGACATCGCGCATCGCATGTTGACCGGGGACCGCGAGCGCTGGCAGACCGCGGGGAGCTACCACCGCGCCACTGAAGTACTGGACGAGTTCTGTCACTGGCCTTACGCCTGGACCTACTGCCAACTCCGCGACGCTGGCATGCTGACTGGCGCCGAATCGGAAGCGGCGCTGGCCTTTCTGACGCAGTCCCTCCGCTTCTGGCAGGAACACCCCACCTTCCACGCAGGCGCGGCGGAACTGGACGTGAGCAACCTCGGCATTACGCCCGCCATCGGGGCCGACTACGCCGCCCGACATAGCTATGATGGCAAACAGGCCGCGGGACTCCGCCAATACGCCGACAACGTCTGGGCCGGCTACTGGCGCTGGGGCGACTGCCCGGAAGATGCGACGAACTACGAATCCCTTCACTACACCTTCATGCCCATCTGGGCCGACCTCCGAGGCGAGCGGGAGGCGATGCAGGCCTACGTCCGCAACGGCGCCTACGAGCGCGCGCTCCAGCAGGTGCTGCCGATGGGCGCGCTGCTCGACCAAGGCGATTCTATGTGGCAGTCGGGCTTCGCCGGCTGGATCGCTGCCTTCGAGATGGGTGCGGCTCTCACGGGCGATGGGCGGTTCGTCTGGGCGGCCCAACGCCTGTTCGATTACGCCCGCGAAGGGGGCTTCCTTGAGCGGGCGCGCCAGGTCGTGGCGAAGGATGCCGCTGCGGCAGACCGCTTCACCTGGAACCTGATCTCGATGTACGTGCAGGATCTCTACTCCCTGGGGTTGGCCCACCAGTGGTGCGACGAGCGGATCGCGCCGTGCCAGCCCGAAGGCCATGCCACCTCGATTACCTATCGTCACAAGGTGGCGCTGCCTTACGTCGTCTACGAGGGCAGCCCCGCACTGACGGTCTTCCCCCACGAGCGCGGCGAGCGGCACGAGGATAAGGTAGTGCTTCGGGGGGGCTACGATCGCGATGCCAACTGCGTCGTCGCCAGCCTCGACCGCAAAGTGCACCACGACCACGAGGACGCCGGGGCGATCCTTTCCTGGACCCAGCGTGGCTCGGTCCTGCTCAAGGGCCCGGGCTATCAGCAGCGCCAGATGCAGGCGCACAATCTGGTCTTCTGCGCGCCCGCGGACGCCGACTTCGATAGCGCCATCGAGAAGATCTACTCAGTCCGCAACCAGCAGTACGGCGATAACCGCTGCAGTCTGACCTGCGTCGAAGACTTCCGGGAGGTGGCGATGGCTGGATGGCAATCGGTTGAGTACTGCAAGCGGCCGGTCACCTGGCGGCGGATGGTCGTCGCGCCGCGCGATGGCGTCTTCCTCGCGGTCTACGATGAGATGGAGAACCGCGGCGACGACCTGTGGGTCGCACCGTTGTGGCACACGGAGACCATCCACGCGAAGGCCGACTGGTGGGCGGATTGCAGCATCGAGCACCTCAGCATGCGGGGTGGGTGGTACTGGCAGCACAACCCGAGAGGGCTGCTCGTCAGTTTTCCGCTCCAAGAGAGCCCTCTCAAGCAAGTCATCCAAAGCAACCCGGACACCGAGGAGAACCCCATCCGCGCTGCCGAGGAGTTGTTGGGATGGCGGGAGCGGAACTGCCTCTATCAGTCCGGGCTGCTGCCGAAGGGTGGCGCTGCCTCCTTCCTATCCGTACTGATTCCGCACTCGCCAGACAGCTACGGCGAGGAAGTTGCCGCTCGGGTTCGAGTCGTGGCTTGTGAGAAGGATGCCTGGTGCGTCGAAGTCGCGGACGAGACCGGCCAGGGCAAGCGGCTGGTGGGCATGGTCAGCCCGCGCCACAAGCGGGTCATCTACGTGCCCCGCCCGGACCATACCGGCTACCTCCCCGAGTGGGCGTCCCGAGAAGTCCTGGGCGACGTGCACGGGGACCGGAGCACCTGGTTCACGGCAGGCGACGTTACCACCGACGCCGAGTGGTTCTACGTGCAGTGCGATGGCAATCGAGCCTACGTCGCCGCCCGCCGGATGCGAGCCTTCGAGATGGGTGGGCTCTGCCACCACGCCCAGATCTCACCCTACCGGGCGCCGACGCGGCTCCAGGCGAATGCCGAGTTCGACCTGGCCCCTGGTAGGGGCCGCGCGCAATACTGGTGTCGCTTCCTGAACCCGATCCACGTCTCTTTCGGGTTTGCCCCCCGGACTGTGGACGTGACGGGCGGAATGAACGGCATCAACACGACAGCAGAGTTGGATGGGCAGACCATAAAGGTGGAGCTGAACGGCGTGGGGACGATCACGACGCGGGCTTAGGCTGGGTTATCACACAAGGAGGTCTTCCGTGTCTCTCTGGCAAGTGCGGGTCGAGGGGTTGCCCACCGAACTCGCGGTCATCTACCGGTCCGAAGCTGGCGGCTGGCAATACAACCACCATCAAGGTATCACGTGGTTCAATGGACGATTCTTCGCCAGTTGGTCGAGCGCGCGGGTGTACGAGGACAGCAGCAGCCAACTCGTGCGCTATGCTATATCCGAGGACGGGCGCAGGTGGTCGAAGGGCGCCATCCTCGCTCCCGACCACGATGGGCCTGACGGTCCAGGCTTCCAGTCTGCCTGCGGCTTCTGGCAGCGCGACGGCACACTCTACGGCCTGGCAGGTTACTCCCTTGGCCTCTACAGCGAAGAGGAGGACATTGACCGGAGCCACAAGCACGTGCGGCTGGAGGCGTATCGCTGGACCGGGCAAGACTGGGAGCCGGCCGGCGCGCTCCAACACGACTTCTTCGCCAACTACGGCGACGGGGTCGGTCGCCTGCGGAACGGCCTGTACCTGATCGCCGGCCACGATCTGAGGATGAACCCGGTCGTGCTCGTGGGCGGACAGGGAGGTCTGGACGACTGGCATCGAGTGACCGTGAGCCAGCCGGCGGATGGGCGCCGTCTGATCGAGCCGAGTTGGTGGGAGGCAGACGATGGCGCCATCCACATGCTGATCCGCTCAAACTGCTACCAGCTCTACTACGCCACGAGTTCCGACGACGGTCATTCGTGGACGACTCCGGTCCCCTCCGGCATCCCCGACGCCATTGCCAAGGTGGCCGTAGGCAGGCTCTCTGATGGCCGCGTCTACCTGGTCGGCAACTCTCGGCCGCCGCAACCCGCTCCGGGGTGGCCGGAACGCAACCAGAGCGGCGCCGGCCCAGGCCCGGGTGGCCACCCGGGGTTCTTGCCGCGGGACCCGCTCACGCTGTCAATCGCCGAGGATGGCCTCCACTTCAGTCGCACCTGGACGCTTCGGACCGGCTTGATACCGTACCGGTATTCGTCTTCGGTGCGCAACAACGGCTACGGGTACGGGTTCGGCTACCAGTATCCCAGCGCCATCGAGCACGACGGACGACTCTACATCATCCACTGCGTTAACAAGGAAGACATCGCCGTAGTGAGTGTGACGCTGGGCGATCTGGAGGGATAGTCCGCACCACGGACAGCTAGAGATGTCGCCACGTGCCGGAGGTCCGAGGTGAAGGTTTTGCTGCGCCAACGCGATCTGTCCGACGAGTACCTGCGATTCCTGGCCCAGATCGGGGCGGATGGGATTGACATCCACAACGCCGAGAGCGTGCCGGCGCTGTCGGAGCGGGGCTACGCGGATGAGCACGGCATGGCCGGCCTGATGGCGAGGCTTCGCCGCTGGGGGCTCGCGGTCTACCGGGTCGCGCCGCCGACGCCCACCAGGTGGCTCCTCGGCCAGCCCGGTGGCGAGGTGGAGGTTGACAACCTCTGTCGTACCTTGGAGGCGTTGGCCAGGGCCGGAGTTCCCTTCATGTCCGTGCCTCACCAACTGGAGGACAGCCCCGGCCGACGAGGTGTCGTGACAAACCTTCATCGCGGCGGATACCGAATGCACGCCTTCGACACGGCCGTCATGCGGCGGAGCCTTGCCGAGAGGCCCTTGGAGACGGTCGTGGATGGGAATGCCTGCTTCGAGCAGCTACTGCGTCTATATGAGCGACTGGTGCCAATCGCCGAAGCCTACGATATCAGGCTCATCATCCACCCCGACGACTGGCCGGGCGCCGAGGCGTGGCTCACCCCCCTTCGTTGGGCGAAGTTGATGGAGCTGGTGCCGAGCTCTCACAGCGGACTGCTCTACTGCGTCGGCACCCGGTACGAGTCCGGGGTGAACATCCTCGACGACATCCGGGCGTTTGGCCGGCGTGGGCTGATCTTCCATGTTCATCTTCGCAACGCCCGAGGCACTGTGCCCGCGTGGGGCGGCTACGAAGAAGTGGCGCTGCACGACGGGGATATGAACATGTTTGCCGTGCTCAAGACCCTCAAATCGGTGGGCTACGACGGCGGACTCCAGATTGATCACCTGCCGACCTACGACGGGGATAACTCCTGGCAAGGAATGGCTTCGGCCTACGCGGTTGGCTATGTGCGAGCTCTGCTGGCGGCGCTGGAGGGAACGTAGGCCGTCACCTGGTCAGGAAGTAGGGACGAATCATGCGCCAGAAGAACGATGAACTATGGGAGCGGGCGCTGTCCGTGATCCCGTGGGGCACCCAAACAAACGCCAAGCGAGTGGTGCCGGCGCTGGCCGATGAGATGCCTGCGTTCATCGAGCGGGCACGCGGCTGCCGCATCTGGGATGCCGACGGGCGCCAGTACATAGACTATCGGTCCTCACTCGGCCCGATAGTGCTCGGCCACGGCCACCCGGCTGTGCAGGCAGCGGTTCTGGCACAGCTCGAGCAGGGCGTGCTGTTCTCGATGGCCAGCCCACTGGAAATCGAGGCCGCTTGCGCGGTACGCAAGATGGCGCCCAACGCCGAGCGAGTGCGCTTTCTGAAGACCGGCGGCGACGCCGTGCAAGCCTGCGTGCGGCTGGCGCGCGCCTTCACCGGCCGCGACCTGATCATCACCACCGGTTACCACGGCTGGCAGGATCCCTTTGCCGCCGTTAACGCGGCCGGTGTGCCCGGAGCAGTGCGCGATCTTACTCTGCGCTGCCCCTTCGGCGATGAGGAGCGGTTAGCCAGGCTCTTCGCCGACCACCCGGGGTGCATCGCGGCGGTGGTGGCGATTCCCTATGACTGGGGACAGGATACCAGCGGGCGCTTCCCGCGCGTCGCGCGCGATCTGGCCACGCGGCAGGGGGCGCTGCTGATCTTCGACGAAGTGCTGACCGGCTTCCGCATGGCCCGCGGCGGCGCGGCCGAGTATTACCGCATCGTGCCCGACCTGGTGGCTTACGCCAAGGCGCTGGCAAACGGCTATCCGCTCGCCGCCTTCGCTGGTCTCGCCGAGTATATGGATGTCCTCGACCGCACCGTGGTCACCACCACCTATGCCGGGGAGACCCTCTCGTTGGCTGCCGCCCTCGCCACCCTGGGGGTGATGAGTGCCGAGCCGGTGCATGACACGATCTGGCGGCGCGGTTCCGAGCTGATGGCCGGTCTGACCGGCATCTTGCAGGAGTTCGAACTGCCCGGCGAGGTGTACGGTCTGCCGCCCTACTTCAACCTGGTCTTTCACAGCGGTGACGCCGAGAGGGATGCCCGCCTCTATGGCACGTTTTACCGTGAGTTGTTCCGGCAGGGCATCTTCAGCACGGGCCCCTGGCTGCTCTCCTATGCGCATACCGCAGACGATCTGCAGGAAACCCTTTTGGCGGCCGCCGCGGCCGCGCGCGTAGCCGCGGCAGGCTGATGAACTTGCCGAAGCGCAACTCATGAGGAGAAGCACATGACACTCAACTCAGTCCTGTATCTGTCGCGAAAGGATGTGGAAGCCACACAACTTCCGATGCTTGAAATCATCCAGGCGCTTGAAGCGATGTTCGGGGAGAAGGGGAATGGCAAGGTGGAAATGCCTCCGAAACCCGGCATTCATCCCCGCCCCGATGCTTTCATCCACGCCATGCCAGCTTACATCCCCAGTGTCCAAGCGGCTGGCCTTAAGTGGGTCTCGGGCTATCCCAGCAACCAAGCCAAAGGCCTGCCCTATATCACCGGTCTCCTGATTCTCAACGACCCGGACACCGGGGTGCCGCTCGCCGTCATGGATTGCACCTGGATCACGGCTCAGCGCACCGGGGCCGCCACCGCCGTTGCGGCCAAATACCTCGCCCGACCCGAGAGCGCTTCGATCGGCATTGTGGCTTGCGGCGTACAAGGGCGCAGCAACCTGGAGGCTCTGGCGTGTCTCTTTAAGATTCGAACGGTCAAGGCGTATGATCTCTACCCGGAAATCGCGCAGCGGTACGCCCGTGAGATGGGAGAACTCCTTCATCTGGGCATTGAGCCGGTTCGGACATTGCCCGCAGCGGTGAAGGACCTGGACATCGTCGTGACCAGTGGGCCGATCCTGAAGAACCCGAGGCCGGCCATTGAGGCCGGCTGGCTGGCGCCCGGCTCATTTGCTTCGCTGGTGGATTTTGACTCCTACTGGCAAGGCTCAGCCTTGCGCGAAGTGGACAAGCTGGCAACGGATGATCTCGCCCAGATGCACTATTACCGCGAGGAAGGCTACTTCCGAGAAACGCCAGAGGTCTACGCCGATCTCGGTGAAATCGTAGCGGGGAGAAAACCCGGTCGCGAATCGGAAAACGAACGAACCGCCACCATCAACCTGGGACTCGCCTTGGACGACATGGCGACTGCCATTCGCGTGTATCAACGAGCCAAAGCCAACGGTATCGGGAGAGAAGTGCCGTTGTAGTTTCCGAATTCGCATGAAAGCTACTCCATATGCACAGATCACCGAACGAAGTGCGCCGCGAAGTGAGGGGGCTTCTACCGTTCGTATGCACTCCCTTCACTCCGGCCGGTGAGCTCGATCTTCCCCGTTTCCACGAGCATCTTCGTTATCTTGCCGATGGGCTGCCCGACGAACCATCATGTTTCTTCGTCTGTTGCGGCGCGGGCGAATTCTGGTCGCTGGAACTGACGGAGTATGCCAAAGTGGTCGGGGCGGCCGTAGAGGAGGTTGGCCAGCAGGTCCCTGTATTGGCGGGTGTGGGATACGGCATGAAGCTGGCGCTGCAGTTCCTCGCTGCAGCCGCAGCACAAGGAGCCGACGGGATACTCGTCTTTCCTCCTTACCTCATCACCGGCCCTCAAGAAGGACTGTACAGGCACTACCGCGCCATCGCCGAGTCAACGACTCTCGCAGTCATGATCTACCAGCGGGACAATGCTCTGCTGGAACCCGGTACCATGGTACGGCTGGTCGAGGCACGCCCGAACGTCATCGGGGTAAAAGATGGATACGGAGACTTGAGGGCGCTCGAGCAGATGCAGAACCTGTCGGGCGGTACGTTGCTGTTGATGAATGGCATGCCTTCGGCCGAGATGTTCGCCCCCTCCTACTACCAGGCCAACATCCGCCCCTACTCCTCGGGCATTATTGACTTTCTGCCCGAAGTGGCCTGGGCATTCTACCACGCGTTGGAGGCCGAGGATTCCTTGCGGGTGGAACGCCTGACTGAGGAGTTCTACAGGCCCTACACCGAGCTGCGGAAGCAGGTACCCGGCTACGGAATCGCGCTGGCCAAGGCCGGCCTGAGGCTGCGCGGCAGGCCGGTCGGCGGCGTGCGGCCACCGCTCTCCGATCCGCTACCCGAGCATATCAAGCAACTGCAAACGCTCATCGAACATGGACTCTCGTTGGTGCGCGACCATCCATAGAACATCAATCTAGCCCTTCAGCATGGCGCAGACACACCGGCAGGCCCCCCCCCCAATCCCGAAGACCCGCCTCTCACACCGGTTTGAGCGGCTCTCCGATGATCCCCAGCATGTTCAGGCCCAGGATCTTTACCTTGTCCTCGTCGGGGACTTGGGCGAACGCGATGCGGCCGACCGCCACGGCCGGATCCAGGAAAGCGGCGTCGGTTCCGAACAGCAGATGCTCGCTGCCCGCCTCGGCCACAGCTCGTTCCAATGCCCCATACCAGGCCATGGAAAGCGCCAGATCCAAGAACACATTAGGACGCGTCTTGGCGACGCGCAGGTAATCCAGCGGCGCGATGCCCCGCCATGCCGCTGCCGAATGCGCCTGGATGAAGTGAGCGCGCGGGTAGCGCTGGCTGACGCGATCCAGATAGTCAGCCGAGCCCCAATTGTGCGAGAGCACGACGAGGCCATGCTCATGGGCGTAGGCCAGTGCTGCTTCGTATGCAGGCCCGTCCGACGGGTACTCGTGACCGGCAGGGTGAAACTTGAGGCCGATGAACGGGGCGGCCGCGAAGCAGCGCTCGATCTCCGGCAGGATCTCCTCGGGGTAGTGTGGGTTGACGACGACATAGCCGCGCACGCGGCCAGGGTAGTCGAGCATGGCCCTGCTCACACAGTCGTTTCCCCTGCGGTAGTCAGCGGAGATGGCCTCCAACGCGCTCAGGCACAGCGTCTCGATGCCGAGACGGTCTGCCGTCGCGATCATCTCCGCCATGCCTGTTTCCGGGATGTGCAGTGACGCGTAATGACCCACGTGGGCATGGCAATCAACCACCCGCACTTCCGAAAGGGGCAGACCCTGCAATACAGACCGGGCAAAACGATCCGGGTAGACGGGCATGCTCATGGACGCACCCCCTGCAGCAGACGTTCCAGGTTCCCGCCGGCCACCATCTGCTGCTCGGCGACTGAGAGGCCGCTGTAGGCCAGGGACGCGATGGGGGGGCCCGGCGCATAGACGGGCATCCCTGTGCCGAAGATCAGACGCTGGGCGCCGAAGCGCGCCGCCAGGGCCTGCAGGCCGCGATGGCCGAAGTAGTACGACGTCTCCACGTGAAGATTGGCGTGGCGGTCCAGCATAGGGTAGAGGTCCCGGTCAACCATCAAGCCAAGACGGATCAGGATCACCGACAACTCCGGGAAGGCCGCACAAACCTCATGCACGCCGTCCCAGTCAATGTGGATGCGGTCACTCCAGGCCGAAAGCCCGAAATCGAGCAGCACGGGTACCCGGCGCGCGGTCAGGCATTCCAGCAGCGGGCCCAGAGCCCGCACCCGCATTGCGTAGCCGTGCGCACGCGGCATCAGACGCGCCGCACGCACGCGGCGCCGCAGCATATCGTCAACCAGCGTTTGTGGATGTGCCATCTCGCCAGTACCCGGCGGCAGAAGCACCCACGCGGGGTAGATGTCCCGCGCGACGTCTGTTGCGGCGAGCAGGCGCAGGTTGGCGTCAATGATGTCAGCATTGATCGTCGCCGGGGCGTACACCAGGGCAGCGCTGATGCCGCAGGCGACCATGGTCGCGGCCAGGCCCGCGGCGTCGGTGAACGCGCTGGGCTGACGTACCGCTGGCCGACCCAGGCAGACGTTAGCGTCGAACATCCGCATTCGTCTTCTCGCCTTTCCGTATGACAAAGATTCTTCGCTGGTTTGACGCCGCAACAGATGGTTCAGGGCAAACCCGCTCAGAATGACTTCTATTTCCGATAATGCCTGATGCCATCCTTATCGTCACGCGTCAGATTGGCGTCCCAACTCAAACGCCCGCCGATTCAACTCCCGAAACTTCGGCGGCACGCGCTCGGCGATGGCGTTCAGCCAGGCCGCGACCGGGATTTCCACGAAGCGGGAGAGCGCGCCCAGGAGGATGACGTTGGCGACGCGGGGATTGCCCAGCTCGGTCGCCAAAGCGCCCGCGGGCAGGATGCGGACGTGCGCAGCGCGGGCGGCCAGCAGCCCCGCGATGGCGTCATCCGTGGGGTAGGGGGTCTTGCCGGCCAGCGCCAGGGTAGGGATCGCCTCGTCGCTGGTGACAACCACGCCGTCAAGTCGCAGGTAATGCAGCCAGCGACACGCCTCCAGCTTCTCGAAAGAAAGCAGGTAGTCGGCCGCGCCCACCGGCACCATGGGGGAGAAGACCTGGTCGGCCAGGCGCACGTGGCTGATGACGCTGCCCCCGCGCTGGGCCATGCCGTGCACATCCGTCTTCTTCACGTCATAGCCCGCCGCCATCCCCACCAGGCAGAGGATGTCGCTGGAGAGCAGGATCCCCTGCCCGCCCACGCCGGTCAAGATGAAATTAAGTGGTTTCATGGATGTAGCGAATAGCAAATAGCAAATCGGCAAATAGCAAATCAGCAAATGGCAAGCCGGTGAATCACGTTTGACGTTTGACGTTTCACGTTTCACGCATCACCGCGGCAGCGCATCACGCTCGACTCGTAATATCGCGTCGTGCGGGCAGATTTGGTTGCAGACCTGGCAATCGGTGCAGCGGTCGGGGAGCACGGCCACTTTGCCATCTTTGCGGATGAGCGCGGGGCAGGCGGTGACGAGGCACGCCCAGCAGGAGACGCACTTTTCCGGCTCGACCCACGAGGTTTGGCTGCTGCTGGACTTGAATTCCAGCGCGCATGGCTCACGGACGATCAGCACCGACGGTTCGTCGGATTGGACCGCGCGGAAAAGCTCGCGCTCGATGGCCGCGGTGTCGAAGCCGGGGATGACGACCACATCCTCGATCCCCAGGCCGCGGCACAGCGTCTCCAGCTCGACCCGCCGCGCCGGTTTGCCGTCCACCGTCTTGCCGGTGCCGGGGTTGACGTTGCCGCCCGTCATCGCGGTGGTGAAATTGTCCAGGATAATGACCGTCGTCGCCGCGCCGGCGGTGATCACATCCACCAGCCCGGTGATGCCGGAATGGAAGAAGGTCGAGTCGCCGATCACCGCCACGATCTTGTTCTTGATCCCGCCCTTCTCCAGCCCGATCGCCTGGCCGATGCTGGCGCCCATGCACGCGCAGGTGTCCATCGCATAGAGCGGTTGGAGCGCGCCCAGGGTGTAGCAGCCGATGTCGCCGGTGACGACCAGGTTGTACTGCCGCCGCCGCGCCAAATTCGTGCGCGCATACGGGCTGCGCGCCCCCGTCCCCTGACTCCTGTCCCCTGTCCCCTGCCCCCTGCCCTCTGGCTCCTGTTCCCCGAACATCAACTGCCGCAACACATAAAACGTGCCGCGATGGCCGCAGCCAGGGCACAACAGCGGCGGCCGTTGGGGGATGGCGGTGGCAGGCGCAGGTTGGCTTTCCATCTCGGCAAGCAAATAAGCCGGGATCGCCTCCGCGGGAACGATGCCGTGCTCCACCGCGCAGCGCGCCACCAGCTCCGGCGTGAATTCGCCGATGGCGGGGAACACATCCTTGCCGCGCACGCGTTCGGCGGCGATGCCCGGCAGCGCCCGGATTTGTTCTTCCAGGAACGGATCGAGTTCCTCGCAGATGAGCAGCGCCTCCACCTGGCGGGCGAACTCCAGGATCAGCTTGCGCGGCAGGGGGTAGGCCATGCCCAGCTTCAGGAAGGAGGCGTTCGGGAAGACCTCCCGCGCGTAGACATACGCGATGCTCCCGGTGACGATCCCCAGCCGGCGGTCGCCCCAACGGATGAAGTTGAGCGGCGTGGTCTCGACGTACTCCTGGAGCTTCGCCAGCCGCTCCTCCATCACCAGCCGGCGCTGCCGGGCGTTCGAGGGCAACATGACGTACTTGGCCGGGTCGCGTTTGAATGCGGGCAGCTCCGCTGTGGCCGGTCTCCCGACCGGGCCACGCTGGATCTGTTCGGCGGCCACCTCGACCAGCGATTGGGCATGGGAGGCGCGCGTGGTTGTGCGCAGCAGCACCGGCGTGTCGAACTGCTCGCTGATCTCCAACCCCAGGCGCATCATGTCGGCGCACTCCTGGCTGTCGGACGGTTCCAGGAGGGGCGTCTTGGCGAACTTGGCGTAGTTGCGGTTGTCCTGCTCCCCCTGCGACGAGTGCATCCCGGGATCGTCGGCCGAGATGATCACCAGCCCGGCCTCGGTCCCGGTGTAGGCGACCGCAAAGAAGGGATCGGCGGCGACGTTCAGGCCGACGTGCTTCATCGTGACCATCGTGCGCGCGCCGGCCATGGCCGCGCCCATGCCCACCTCCAGTGCCACCTTCTCGTTGGGCGACCATTCGGCGTAGACGCCGGGGTACTGGGCGAAACGCTCCAGGATTTCGGTGCTGGGGGTGCCGGGATAGCCTGTCGCTACCGTCACGCCGGCCATGTACGCGCCGAGCGCGATGGCATCGTTGCCGAGCAACATCCGCTTCATGGCCGCGTCCTCGCGACCGGGCGCATCTCGGGCAAGACGCCGGCGCGCACGATCTCGCGGCGGCGCCGCGCGGCCACCTCGGCCGGAGTGGAGAGGGCGAGCGCGCCCGCCACGCAGATCTCCACGCAGCGCGGCCGGTCGTCGCGATCTTCGCACAGGTTGCACATCGAGACGATCCGCTCGCCGTGGTTGATCGTCACCGCGCCGAATTCGCACGCTTCCACGCACCAGCCGCAGCCGTTGCACACGTCCTTGTCCACCAACATGATGCCCGTGATCTCGCTGACGCTGATGCACTGGCGGGGGCAGGCGTACATGCAGGTCGGCTCATCGCACAGCCGGCACGCGATAGACATGATGTAGGCCGGTTGCTCCCGCACCAGCCGGATGTGCGACCGCTGCGGGTTGTAGCCGCCGTGCCGCGCCGAACAGACGAACTCGCACATCTGGCAGCCAGTGCACTTTTCTGGATCACAGACGATGAATGGTTTTTGCATCTCTATACACCCACATCCTCAGCGATATCTCCCATTCCCAACGCGATGAGCTGGCTTTTGGGGATCATGCCGTCGGCGGTCCAGCCGCGGGCGGCATAATAGCCCCCGATCATCGCATGTAACTCCGCTTCTTGCATCACGATCGGCGCCAGACGGTTTAAACCGTCGGGGCCGGCCGGGATGCGGTCTTGCATCGCCCGCGGGGGCAGCCGGTCATCGGCGGCGCTCCAGCCCTCGCGGATGTTGAACGCCTTCTTGAGGTTGCAGATGCGCGGGCCGCACGCTTCCAGCAGCTCCGGCGTCATCTCCAGGCCGGTGGCGGCCCGGTAGAGCGTCGCCGCCTCCGCGAAGAAATCGCCGAACACCCCCCGGATGAACTTGCAGAAGCCCAACGAATCGAAGATCGCGGCCTTGTCCTCCAGTTCCATCAATGCGATGCCGTGCTCCGGCGTGCCCGCGAAGCGATTGGCGCGACCCTGCGTATCCGCGCTGTAGCCGGGCGCGCGGTTGTGGCACGCGCCGCGCGTCCCCACAGCATAGCCCAGCCCCATCGTCTTCAGGCTGCGGGGATCGTAACCTGCCATCTCCAGCCCCTTGACCTGCATGGCGAAGTCCGCGCTGCCGTGGCCCACCTGAGCCGCGGCCCGCTGCGTCCCTTCGGCCAGCAGGTCGCCGATCCCTTCGCGGCGCGCAATCTTTTCCAGGAGGGCCAGACCGGCCTGGGCGTTGCCAAAGCGCGGCTCCAGCCCATCGAAATCGGCTTTTTTCAGGAGGCCGCGCTCGAAGCATTCCATGGCCCAGGCCACCGTCGCGCCCGCGCTGATCGCATCCATGCCCGCCAGGCTGGCGGTTTCCACGGCGCGGATCGCCGCGGCCGGATCGTCCACGCCCCACAAGGAGCTCATCGCATAGAGCGGCTCGTAGTCCATCCGCGTGCGCGCGCCGGCGTGCGGCCCCTCGCGCGCCACCAGCAGATGCTCGCACCCCACCGGGCAGCCGGAACAGGCGACCCGCCGCTCCAGATAGTGGCGATTCAGGGTCTCGCCGCTGATCTTCTCGGCGCCCTCGAACGATCCCTGGCGATAGTTGCGCGTGGGCAGGGCGGTCAGGTAGTCGAGCACCAGCACGTTGCTGATGGTGCCCAGCCCGCGGTATTTCTCGGTCATGGGCCCGGCGCACCGCCGCGCCAGATCCACGATCAGCGGCTCGAGGGCGGCCGCCGATGCGACGCGGATCGTCTTGCTGCCGCGCACCGCGATGGCCTTCAGGTTCTTCGCGCCCATCACCGCGCCGAGGCCGGTGCGGCCGGCCATCCGGCCGCGGTCGTTGGCGATGCACGCGAAGCGCACCTGCTTCTCGCCGGCCGGGCCGATGGCCGCCACGCTGAATTCGTCCGAGCCAAGCTCAGCCCGCAGCGCATCCTCGGCGGCGAAGACGTTCAGCCCGGCCAGACGGTTTAAACCGTCGTCGGCGCGGCGGAACTGCACGCGGTCGTCGTGGATGACGAGGGCGACGGGCGCATCGGCGCGGCCGGTGACGAGCAGCGCATCGTAGCCGGCGCGGCGCAGCGTGTGCGACCAGAAGCTGCTCGACAGGCTGTCGCCCACCATCCCGGTGAGGGGCGATTTGGCGACGACGGCGTGGCGGCTGGTGGTCGCGATCGGCGTGCCGGCAAAGGGGCCGGGCGCAAAGACCAGCACGTTCTCCGGCCCCAGCGGGTCGGCGCCGGGGGGCAGATGGTCGTAGAGCAGCCGCGTGCCCAGGCCGACCCCGCCGAGGTATGGTCGGATGGCGCGCGCCTCCAGCGGCTCAACCCGGCTCGTGCGCTGCGTCAAATCCACGTGCAAGATGCGCTCGAAATACATCGCCCTATGCTCCGTTCGCCAGCCCATTCGATTGCGCAGCACTCAGGGCAGGCCCCTTCAACACCTGTTCAGCCTTTTCCAGCCGATCCACCTTCATGATCACCTCGGCCTTGTCGGCCGGCCGCTCGCTGTGCGCGTACAGGTATTCGATGTTTACGCCAGCCTCGGCCAGCGGCACAACGATGGCGTTTTCCAGGCCGCCCGGCACATCCGGCACCTCGACGCGCAGCACGTTGGTGGTCGCCGCGGTCAGGCCGGCGTGTTGGATCGCGGCCATCGCCGCCGCGGTATCCGCGACGATGATGCGCGCGATGCCGAAGTCGGCGGTGTCGGCCAGCGAGAGCGCGCGCAGGTTCACCCTGGCTTCGGCGAGCACCTGCAAGAGATGGGCCAGCCGGCCCGGCCGGTTTTCGAGAAAGACGGAGATTTGGGTGACCCTCATGATGTCCTTCCTTTTCTAGCGGAGCATCCTGAGCGGAGGCCACGTCTGCTGAGCGAAGCGCAGCGCAGTCGAAGCATGTGGCCGTAATCGAAGGATGCGGCCATGTGAAAAGACCGCTCCGCATCCTTCGGCTACGGCCTGCACACTCCACAGGCCTCCGCTCATGATGCTTTACATTGCAATTGAAGCCGGATGCTCAAGAACTATACACTTCCCGCCGATCCACCACGCGCTTCGCCTTCCCCTCGCTGCGCTGGATCGAGCGCGGCTCGACCAACCGCACGCGCGCGGCGATCCCCAGCGCGTTGTGCAATTCGTCTTTGATTTTGTGCTCCAGGGCTTCCAGGCCCCGGATTTCGTCGGCGAAGACCGCATCCGAAACCTCGACCCACACCTCCAGGTCGTCCAGCGTGTGCTGGCGGTCTACGATGATCTGGTAGTGCGGCTGGACCCCTTCGACCTGCAGGAGCACCGTCTCGATCTGCGACGGGAAAACGTTGATGCCGCGCACGATGAGCATGTCGTCGGTGCGGCCGGAGGGCTTCGCCATGCGGGCGATCGTGCGGCCGCACGCGCATGTCTCGACGTTGAGCGAAGTGATGTCACCCGTCCGGTAGCGGATGACCGGCAGCGCCTCTTTGGTCAGGGTCGTCAGCACCAGCTCTCCGCGCTGGCCGGGCGGGAGCGGCATCCCGGTGGCCGGGTCAACGATTTCGGTCAAGAAGTGATCTTCGAAGATGTGCAGGCCACATTGGTGCTCGCATTCGACCGATACGCCCGGCCCGATGATCTCGCTCAGGCCGTAAATATCAAGCGCCATCAGCCCGAGCTTGGCCTCGATCTCCTGGCGCATCCGCTCGGACCACGGCTCCGCGCCGAAGATGCCGACCCGCAAGCCGGTCTCACGCAGATCCACCCCCATCTCAGTCGCGGCTTCGGCCAGGTAAAGCGCATAGGAGGGGGTGCAGCAGAGCACCGTGCTGCCCAGGTCTTGGATCAGCATGATCTGGCGTTTCGTGGCCCCGCCGGACACCGGGATCACGGTCGCGCCGATCCGCTCCGCGCCGTAGTGGAAGCCCAGCCCGCCCGTAAAGAGACCGTAGCCGTAGGCGTTATGCACCACGTCATGTTTCGTGACCCCCCCGGCGGTGATGGTCCGGGCCATCACCTCGGCCCAGGTGTCAATATCCCCGGCGGTGTAGGCCACGACGGTCGGCTTGCCGGTGGTGCCGCTGGAGGCGTGCAGGCGGACGATGCGCTCCCTGGGCACGGCCGCCAGGCCGAGCGGGTAGTTGTCCCGGAAGTCCCGCTTGTACGTAAAAGGCAGCCGGGTCAGGTCATCGAGGGTGCGGATGCTCGCCGGCGTGACGCCCTCCTCCATGAAGCGTTGCCGGTAGAAGGGCACTTTTTCGTAGACGTTGGCGGTCTGGGCCTGCAAGCGCGCCAACTGCAACGCCTGCAAATCGCCCCGGCTCATAGTCTCATGTTTGCGATCCCAGATCATACGATCCCTCCCAAATATGCACGTTGAATCCGGTCGGAGCTGAGCAGATCGGCCGCCGGGCCTTCGGCGACGATGCGGCCCGTCTCCAGGATATAGCCCCGGTCGGCGACCTTGAGCGCGGCGCGGGCGTCTTGTTCCACCAGCAGGATCGTCAGCCCCAGCGCGCGCAGCCGGCCCAGCAGGCCGAACAGTTGGGCCACCAACGCCGGGGCCAGCCCCATCGAAAGCTCATCCACCAGCAGCAGCCGCGGGGACGACATGAGCGCGCGGCCGATGGCGAGCATCTGCTGTTCGCCGCCGCTCAGGCTGCCGGCCGCCTGCCGCTGGCGCTCCTCCAGGATCGGGAAGAGGCCGTACACCTCGGCCAGGCGGCGCTGCGTCCCTTCTTGCCGGAGGAGGCCGGCCAGGCTGCCGAGCAGGTCGCGCCAGCGGTGGGCGTGGAGCGCATAGGTCCCCAGCAGGAGGTTGTCGAGCACCGAGAGCGCGCCGAACACCTGGCGGCCCTCCGGCGCCAGGCTGATCCCCAGCCGCGCCAGCCGCGCCGCCGGCATGTGGCGCAGCTCTTGCCCCAGGAAGCTGATCCGCCCCGCGGTGGGCGCCAGGACGCCGGCGATCGTGTAGAGCAGTGTAGATTTGCCCGCGCCGTTGGCCCCCACAAGCGAGACGATCTCCCCTTCGGCGACGGTCAGGCTCACCTCGCGCAACGCCTGGATCGCGCCGCGGTGGACGCTGAGCGACTCGATTTGCAGCATCAGGCCCTCGCCGAACAAGTTCGGCACTCCGGAGTCCTCAACTTGTTGAGGTATCATCCTGCCTCTGCGCCCAGGTAGGCGGCGATGACCTGGCGGTTTTTGCGGATCTGCTCGCCCGTGCCCTCGGCCAGCTTCCGGCCATGATCGAGCACCACCACCCACTCCGCCAGTTGCATCACCAGCGTCATGTCGTGTTCCACCAGCAGCACCGTGATCCCCATCTCCCGGATGGTGCGGATCAGGTCGGCCAGGCCCTGGCGCTCCAGCGTGTTCAGCCCGGCGGCCGGCTCGTCCATCAGCAACAGCTTCGGCTCGGTGGCGAGGGCGCGGGCGATGGCCGCCAGGCGTTGCTGGCCGAAGGGGAGGCTGCCGGCGGGCGTGTGCGCGTGCATTCCCAGCCCCACCAGGTTCAGGCAGCGCATCGCGGCCAGGAAGATGCGTTCTTCTTCCGCGCGCACGGCGGGCAAGCGCAGGGCCGCGGCGAGCATCCCCTGGCTGCTGCGGGCGTGGCGGCCCACCATGACGTTTTCGAGCACCGTCATCTTGTCGAAGAGCAGGGCATTCTGGAAGGTGCGGCCGATGCCCAGGCCCACCCGCGCGTGCGCCGGCAGCCCGTTGAGCGATCGGCCGCCCAACCGCACCGTACCTGCGGTGGGCGGATACGCGCCGGCCACAATGTTGAACAGCGTCGTCTTGCCCGCGCCGTTCGGGCCGACCAGCGCGGTGATGCTATGCTCGGCGACCTCCAGGCTCACCGCGTCGAGCGCGACCACTCCGCCGAAGACTTGCGTCAGGCCTTCAATTGCGAGCATTTCGGTGGAAACCCTCGATCACGCCGCGGGTCAGCCCCTCTGGCATGAAGATCATGATGAGAATCAACACCAGGCCGTAGACGATCGTGATGTGCTTATCAGACGCGTTCGGGATGACCAGCGGCAGCGCCTCGCGCAGCAGCACGGTGACGTTCATCACCGCGGCCGCGCCGAAGGGCGCGCCCCAGACGCTCGCCAGGCCGCCCACGGCCGCCATCACCACCAGCCGCACCGAGACCCCGAAATCGAACGCTTGCGGGCTGACGAACTGCATGTAGTGCACATAGAGGCTGCCCGCCAGGCTGGCGTAGGCCGCGCTGAGCACCAACACCTGGAGCTTATAACGGCTGGCGTCCACGCCGATGCTCTCGGCCGCGGCCTCGCTGGCGTGCACCGCGCGCAGCGCCCGGCCCACGCGCGAGTTGACGATGTTGAGCGACAGGCCGATCAGCGCGACCACCGCGCCCCAGACCAGGTAATAATACTCCACATCGCCGTCGAAGATGAAGCCGCCCACCGCCAGCCGCGGCACGCCGGGCAGCCCCGACGGCCCGCCGGTCAGCTCGCGAAATTCGCCGAACGCCAGAGTGGCGATGATCCCCAGCCCCAACGTCGCCATCGCCAGGTAGTGCTCGCGCAGCCGGAAGATGGGGATGGCGATCACGTAGGCCACGCCAGCGGTGACGAGCACGCCAGCGATCATCGCCAGCCAGGGGGAGACGCCGAACTTGACCGTCAGGATGGCCGAGGTGTACGCGCCGATGCCCCAGAAGGCCGCATGTCCCAGCGAGACCTGGCCGGCGTAGCCCATCAACAGGCAGAGGCCGAGGGTGACGATGGTGTAGATGCCGATGAAGATGGCGGTGCTCAGCAGGTAGGGGCTGCGCAGCACGAGCGGGAGCGCGCCGACGGTCAGGGCGAACGCCAGCAGCCCCACGGAGTTACGCGTCAGAATCCTCCCGGTGAGATCGCGGCGCCAGGGCCAACGTTTCGTCATGGCCGGGCCTCCGCCGGTTTCACCTTCCCACCGGGCTTCAGCTTCGGCATCCCGATGAAGCGGCCAGAGCGGGCGAAGATCACGAGCAGGAGCACCAGGAACGCGATGGCGTCCTTGAAGCCGGACGAGATCAGCCCCGCGCCGAGCGACTCGATCACCCCCAGCAGCAGCCCGCCGATCACCGCGCCGGGCAGACTGGTCAGCCCGCCGATGACTGCGGCGACGAAGCCTTTCAAGCCGAGCATCAGCCCCATGTCGTAAGAGGCCAACATCAGCGGTGCGATGACGATGCCGCCGACCGCGCCCAGCGCCGCGCTCAGCGCAAAGACCAGCGCCGACATCTGGCCCGCGCTGATGCCCATCAGCCCGGCCGCCTGGCGGTTGATGGCGCAGGCGCGCACCGCCTTGCCCAGCAAGGTGCGTTCAAAGAGAAAGTAGAGCAGGAGCAGCGTCACGATGGCCGTCCCCATGATCCACAGGCGCTGCAGGCTGACCGCCGCGCCCAGGATGTCGAGCGGCGCGCCCCGGGTGAAAGAGGGCAGCGAAAGCGGGGTCGTGCCCCACGCCAGCAGCGCGATCCCCCGCACCACGATGGAGACGCCGACGGTGATCATGATCAGCGTGATGCTGGAAGCCGACCGGGCCGGCTGTACCGTCAGCCGCTCGATCAGCACGCCGATGAGCGTGACGCTGACGATCGCGGCCACGAATGCCAGCGCCAGCGGCAGGCCCCAGCGGGTGAACGTGACCGCCAACATGGCGCCGAGCATACAGTATTCGCCCTGCGCCAGGTTGACGATCCCGGTGACGCTGTAGATGGTCACGACCCCCAGCGCGACCAACACGTAGATGCTGCCGGTGCTGAGGCCGGAGAGGATGAATTGGAGGTAGTTGCTGAACTCGTAGTTGGGCACGACGCGTCCTTGGACGAAGGTTGAGCGTCCTGTAAATAGCCGCCCGTCGCCTGCGGAAGCCACGTAAAACGACAGGCAGCGTGCAATTTTCATGCGCCGTGGCGGCGCGCCCGGCATGAACCTCTACTTTCCGCTAAGTTAGGCCCACCGCTACCTGTAGTGGTCTTGGCGAACCGAGGTACTATATGTAGTATGTGCTGCTTTCTGCCAAGTCTGCTCTACCCACTACATGTAGTGCTTGCAACCGGCGAACATGCTACCTGTAGGGACACGCGCAAGTTAGCGGAAAGTAGAGTGAACAACTGTCCTGAAAATGCCAGCGGAGGCATCCTGAGCGGAGTCCGGCGTCGTGTGCCGGACGCAGTCGAAGGATGCCGGAGCGCTGCCGAGCATGGCCGCACCCTTCGACTGCGCACCGCCAACCCCATGCGATGCGCCGCTCAGGGTGCTTCGGGCTTTTTCATGCGCCGTGGCGCCGCGCCCGGCATGTGCAACTGAGCGGAGGGCCGCAGGTGTTCGCGGCCCGTAGTCTCGAAGAACGCGGCTGGTTCCAGGGCGATTCTGGTAGGCCAACGCCGCATCCTTCGACTACGCAGCAAAGCCCGCTGCTCCGCTCAGGATGCTCCGCGGTGGTCAACCTACCACTTCTCGCGCGGCAGGTACACCCAATTGCCGTCGGCGATCTTCACCAGCACGACATCGTTCGCGCTCAAGCCGACATGATCCTTGGCTGAAAGGTTGAAGATGCCGCCGGTGCCGGGGAACGACTTGGTATTCTCGACCGCGTCCCGCACCTTGGCCCGCTGCTCTTCGAGCTTGAGGCCGGTCGGGAGGCCCGCCAGCGCCTTCAGCGTGAGCTGCAAGCCGTCCCAGACGTGGCCGGCGAAGGTGCTGGTCGGGTTCTTGGTGAAGGCTTCATAATCCTTGATGAACCCCATGAGCACCGGCTTCTGTGGATCGTTGTCGGGCAACGCCTGGGCCGCGACCAGCTTGCCCATCGGGAAGAGCACCCCCTCGGCGTTCTCCGGGCCGGCCTGGGTGATGAACGATTTCATCCCGATGCCGTGGTTCTGAATCAAGGGTATTTTCAGCCCCATCTCCCGGTACTGCTTGGTGAGGATCGAGGCGGCCGGCGGGATCGCCGTCACCAACACAGCCTGGGCGCTGCTGGCCTTCACCTTGGTCAGTTGGGCCATCATGTTGGTGTCGGCCGCCTCGAAGGTTTCCTCGATCACGATTTCTACACCGGCCGCTTTGGCGACGTCACGGATGGCGTTGCGGCCGTCTTCGCCGTAGGAGTTGTTGACGTAGAGGTTGGCGATTTTGGTCAGCCCTTTGGCTTTGGCGTATTCCACCTGCTGCGGGGCGGTGTGCCGGTTGTTCTGCGCGGTCTTGAAGACCCAGAAGCGGTCGGCGACCGGCTCGACGATCTGGCTGCTGGAGGCGGCGGAGATGAAGGGGATCTTGGCCTCCTGGACGATCGGCACGAGGGCCAGGCTTTCGGGGCTGGTGGTGCCGCCCACGATCGCCACGACCTTGTCGTCGTTGATGAGCTTCTTGGCGAGGGTGATCGCCGTATCGGCCGCGCTCTGGGTGTCGTAGATCACGACCTTGATCGGATGGCGCAGCCCGTCGGCGCCCATGATGCCGCCCTGGGCCTCGAGTTGGCTTTGCACCAGCCGGGCCGCGTCCCGTTCCGGCTCGCCGAGCGCCGCCGCGCCGCCAGTGCTGGCGACCAGCACGCCGATGGCGTAAGGCTCGCCCGTCTTCACTTCGGTGGGGGCGGCGGCCTTCGCCGCGGTTGGTGCTGCGGCCGGCGCGGGGGCCGGCGCAGCAGCAGGGGTGCAAGACGCCAGGAGCAAAAGCGCCAGGCACACCAGCGACAAACATACCCTTCTGTTCCACTTGACCATGATGAGACCTCCCTTTGCTGAGAATAGTGATATCTTCACACTGGCGAGGGCGTCATCGCACCGCAGCGTGTCTCGGACGGGGCCGCAGTTCGCGGGCCGCCCGCCGATCGTTTCCGATGGGTTACGGGGTTGGCGGAGAGCCGTGGGCCGGCGGTTACGCTCGCCGGCCGCCAGGGATCTCCTGCCGGGAAAACGCACGCCGACCGCAGTCCGAACCACAGCTCGGGCACATCGGCGTGCCGCGCGGGGATAGTCTGGGATGGTCTGGCCGCGTTGAGAAAGCCTGGGTGGTTTGGTCTCAAAGGTGGCGCATAGCCAGGCGGCGTCCCGCGCCCCCGTCTGCGCCGATGGGGAATATATCATACGTTGGCCGGGCTGTCAATCTGAGTTTGGGCGGGGATCAGGAATCTGCCGGTTGCCCCAACGCCCATGATGCGGTATACTATCGTTATCATGGTCATGGAGCATCTCTATCCGTTGATCTACGACCCGGACAACCTGTGGCAGGCGTGGCGCGCGGCCCGGCGCGGCGGCAAGCGTAAGTGGCCGTCGGTCGCTGGCTTCGAGGTGGATCTGGAGCAGAATCTCTACGCATTGCACGAGGAGCTGGCTGACCAGACCTAAGAAACCAAGGAGGCATCACTTTGATCATCCACAACTCCGACATCCCCGACGAAAAGGGCCGTAAGGGCTATCCCATCGCCGGGCGGCAGAACCTGTTGCACCACCTGGCTGTGCGGATCACCACGCCCGACAATCCGTTCAAGCCCCACCGCCACCAAGCGGAGGAAATCTGGTATATCGCCGAAGGGCAGGCATGGGTCAGCCTCGACGGCCAGGAGCATGGCGTCGCGGCGGGCGACGTGGTCATCCTGGAGCCGTGGGTGGAGCACGGTCTGCGCACCGACGGGCAGGTCAAATGGATCTGTCTGGGATGACGGCGCCTCGACAAGTCGAGGACTCCGGAGTCCCGAACTTGTTCGGGCACGGCGCCTCGACAAGTCGAGGACTCCGGAATCCCGAACTTGTTCGGGCGAGTCCCGCAGGTCAATGAAGGAGAGCACCGATGGATCAACTCAAGGTTGCCATCGTCGGCGCGGGCAAGGTGGCGCAGAACAGCTATCTGCCCTACCTGAACAAAGCGCCAGGCGTCACACTCGGCTACCTCAGCCGGACGCCGGCCAAAGCCGAAGCGGCCGCGGCCAAGTTCGGCGGACAGGTCTTCGACTCGCCCGCCAGCCTGATGCAGTGGGCGCCCGACGCCGTCTTCATCCTCACCCGCGAGATGGATCGCTTCGACGCGGCGATGGCGATCCTGGCGCACAACCCGAAGCGCCTCTTCCTGGAGAAGCCGCTGGTCGCTGGCAAAGGTCAGGAGCAGGTGACCGAGCAGGACTTCGCGGAGGGCCGGCGGTTGATCCATGAAGCCGAGCGCCGCGGCTGCGAGACTGCGATGATCTTCAACTACCGCTTCTTCGATCACACGCTGCTCGCCCGTCGCGTCGCCGCCGAGCGGGACTTCGGATCGGTCGTCAGCATCGTCGGGCAGACGCACTATGCGTGTTGGAGCCACTGCATTGACCTGATCCACCATTTCGCCGGGCCGATCGCCGTGGTCAGCGCCCAGGCCGGCGCGGTGACGCGCAGCGCGGGCAGCACCGCCGGCGCCCTGACCGCGCCTGACTTGGCCGCCGCGTTTCAGACCGAGGGCGGCGCCACGGGGACGCTATTGGGCACGGCCGCCCTCTCTTGGGAGTTCCCGCTCTTCGAGTTGGCGCTCAATTTCGAGCGCGGCCGCGTGCGGATGCAGGATCTCGACGGCGATCTGGAGATCATGGATTCCCGGCGGCAGGATCACGAACGGTACGGCATCGCCCGCGGCCGCTCGCGCTGGGATCAATACACCGCGTCCTTCGGCAAATCCATCGCCGCCTACCTGGACGCGATCCGCGGGGGCCTGCCGCCGCCCGTCCCCGGCCTGGCCGGCCTGCTGGAGCTGCAGGTCGAGGCCGGGTTCAAGCGCTCGATTGCGCAGGGCCGGCCCGTGCGCCTGGCGGAAGAGTTCCCGCTGTGAGGTGGGCGATTTGGACAGGATTTACAGGATGAACAGGATTGAGGATTACCATCCTGTAAATCCTGTTTACCCTGTCCGAAATGAGAAAATGAGAAGAGGGGGCAAAGAATGACGACGATGGTAATGCGAACCCTGGGGCGTTCCGGCATCGCGGTCAGCGGCCTGGGCATGGGGTGTTGGGCCATCGGCGGGCCGGCGTGGCGCGACGGCAAGCCGATCGGCTGGGGCGAGGTGGATGACGCCGAGTCGCTGCGCGCGATCCACCGGGCGCTCGACCTCGGCGTGACGTTGTTCGACACCGCCGACATCTACGGCGCGGGGCACAGCGAGCGGATCCTCGGCCAGGCGTTGGCGGGGCTGCGCCATCGGGTCGTGATCGCGACCAAGTTTGGGCAACTGTTCGACGAAGCCACGCGGCAGGCGATCGGCCGCGACGCCAGCCCGGCGCACATCCGCCGCGCGTGCGAAGCGAGCCTGCGCCGGCTGAAGACCGACGCCATTGACCTCTACCAGTTCCATCTGGGCGACTACGACCTGGCGCAGGCGGTCGAGGTGCGCGAGACACTGGAGGAGCTGGCGGCCGCAGGCAAGATTCGCGCCTACGGCTGGAGCACCGACGATCCGGCCCGCGCGCGCCTCTTTGCGGAAGGCCCGCACTGCGCGGCCATCCAGCAGCGGCTCAACATCTTCGACGGCAACCCCGAGACGCTGGCAGTGTGCGAGGCGGCGAACCTCGCCAGCCTCAACCGCGGCCCGCTGGCGATGGGCCTGCTTACCGGCAAGTTCACCGCGGACTCGACCATCTCGGAGAACGACGTGCGCTTCGGGTGGGATCTCAAGGCCGGCGCGCAGGCCGAGCGGCTGCAGAAGCTCGCCGCGCTGCGCGACGTGTTGACGCAGGATGGCCGTACCCTGGCGCAGGCCGCGCTCGGCTGGCTGTGGGCGCGCAGCGGGGCCACGATCCCCATCCCCGGCTTCAAGACGGTCGCCCAGGTGGAGGAGAACGCCGCCGCGCTGCGTCGCGGCCCGCTCATCGCTGGCCAGATGGCCGAGATCGAGCGGATCCTGGGGCGGTAGAACAGTTTGTAGTAGCGACTTTAGTCGCTCGTCCGCACGAAAACGACTGAAGTCGTTACTACCATCCTATCCGCCGGAGGTTCGTATGCTCCATCGTCTCTCCCAACGGTTGGCCTTCCTTGCCACGGGCTGGATCGTGCTCGGCGCCGTGGCGGTCTTCGTGCTTTTCTCCGTCCTGGTGTTGCCGAGAATGGCGGCGCAGTCGAAGGCGCGCCTGGGCGGCGCGGCGCAGCCCGACACCTCCCTCATCTATTCGCCGGCCGACCTCTACCGGATGGCTGAGGCGTTCGGGCCGGCAGGGCGGCAAGCCTATATCCAGGCCCGGCTCACCTTCGACGTGGCCTTCCCGGTGGTCTACGGCCTTGTCTTGATCGCTACGATCAGTTGGCTGGCGGGCCGGGCGTTCCCCGCCGGCAGCCCGTGGCGGCTGGTCAACCTCGCGCCGGCGTTGGGGATGCTCTTCGATTACCTCGAAAACAGCGCCGCGGTGATCGTCATGACGCGCTATCCCCTGCGCACGCCGGGGGTGGACATCCTGGCGCCGGTCTTCACCTTCGTCAAGTGGATCTTCGCCGGCGGGAGTTTCGTCGTGCTGCTGGCGCTGATTGCGGCTGCCGGTTGGCGGTGGATCGCGCGGCGGCGACCGACTCTTAAGTGATATTTGGCAGTACCGCAAAATTCACTTTTGTCACCCTGAGCGGGTCGGTCCCGCGAAGTGCGTTGTGGCGAGCATCCAGCGAAGGGTCTCGTCGCGGCAAGGAGATTCTTCGCTGGATGCTCGCCGCCGCGAGAGATCAGGGGTCAACCCGCTCAGAATGACAGACGCCGAAAAGCGAATTTTGCGCCATTGCGATATTTGACTCAGGGGAGGCGTCTATGATCGAGCTACCTGAAGCGCTGGTCATCGCAGGCCAGATGAACGAAACGATCCAGGGCAAACAGATCGCATCGGCCATGCGGGGCAACGCGCCGCACAAGTTTGCCTTCTACACGCGTGCGCCAGAAGAATACGCTGAAATCCTGAAGGGCCGGCGGATCGGGCCGGCGCGGGGGCACGGCGGGCTGATCCTGATCGGGGTCGAGCCGGAGTATCTGCTGGCGCTCGGCGGCGGGGGCGAGCGGATCGCGCTGCACCGCGACGCCAAGACGCTGCCGAAAAAGCATCAACTGCTGCTCCATTTCAGCGATGGCGGCTATCTGACCGTCACGGTGCAGGGCTGGGGCGCGGTGCTGCTGTTTCACGATTCGGAAATCCCCGGCCATCCGTGGGTCGGCAAACCGGGGGTTTCGCCGCTGAGCGATGCGTTCAGCTACGAATTCTTCCAGGCGCGGTTCGGCGAGTTGAAGGAGAACGACGCAAGCAGCGTCAAGTTCTTCATGATCAGCAAGCCGGGCGTGTGGGGCGTGGGCAACGGCTGCCTGCAGGACATCCTCTTCCGCGCCAGAATCCATCCCCGGCGGCGTGCGCTCGACCTGAGCGAGACCGAGCGCCGCGCGCTCCACGCAGCGACTCGCGAGACGCTGCGCCAGATGGTCGCGCAGGGCGGCCGCGATGGCGAGATTGACCTCTACGGCCAGCGCGGCGGCTACCAGCGGATCCTCAGCAGCGAGACGGCCGGCAAGCCGTGTCCTGAATGCGGCGCGGCTATCGAGAAGATCCAATATCTGGGCGGCGCGTCCTATTTTTGTCCGAGGTGCCAGAGTCAAGGCGCGTGATAGGAACATGTCCAGCAATTCCAAATGTGACGGAGCATCCTGAACGGATGCAGCCGGTTTAGGGCTGCGCAGTCGAAGAGCCTGTCCTGAGCGGAGCCCGGAACTCCGCTCAGGATGCCTACGCTTATATTACATTTGGAATTCCTGGAACATGTCTTGACATCGCGCGCCAGGCATGTTATTATCACGATTGCAGGCATGACGCAAAGGAGGCTGTGAGGAGTATGACCCAGTACATCGCCAGACGCCTCACGTTCATGGTCGTCTCCCTTTTCGCTATCTCGTTTGTGGCTTTCGTCATTATCGAACTGCCCCCCGGCGACTACCTCACCCTCTATATCAACCAGCTCACTATCCGTGGCGAGCGAGTGGATGAAGCGCGGATCGAGTCGCTCAAGGCCGAGTACGGCTACGGCCAGCCCTTCATGGTCAGGTACTATAAGTGGATCAGCGGGATCGTCCTGCGCGGCGACTTCGGCCGCTCGCTACAGTGGCGCGAGCCGGTGTCGGTGCTGATCATGCGCCGGCTGCCGGTTACAGTGCTCATCTCCACCATGACCATCATCTTTACATACCTGGTGGCCATCCCCATCGGCATCTATTCCGCCACGCATCAATACTCCATCACAGATTACATCGTGATGATGTTCGGCTTCATCGGGCTGGCCACTCCCTCCTTCCTGCTGGCTATGTTTCTGATGTATTACCTCTACACCCAGTTCGGCGTGCCGCCCGGGGGCTTATTTTCCGACCAGTATCGCGATGCGGCCTGGTCGCTGGGCAAGGTGATTGATCTGGGCAAGCACCTGATCGTGCCGATCATGGTCACCGGCATGGCCGGCACGGCGGGCGGCATCCGCGGGCTGCGCGCCACGCTGCTCGATGAGCTCTGGATGGATTACGTGGAGACCGCGCGCGTTAAGGGCCTGTCGGAAACCCGGCTGGTGCTCAAGTATCCGGTGCGCGTGGCGCTGAACCCCATGTTCAGCACGGTCGGCCACGTGCTGCCGGCGATCGTGTCCGGCGCGACGATCGTTGACGTGGTGCTCAACCTGCCGACCGTTGGGCCGCTGCTGCTCGGCTCGCTCAGGAGCCAAGACATGTACCTGGCTGGCAGCCTGGTCTTCATCCTGACCTTCTTGACCCTGGTGGGCGTCTTTATATCCGACATCGTGCTCGTGATCGCAGATCCCCGCATTCGCTACGAATAGGGGTGTTGAAGCATGGCTACAGAGGCTACACAGGGGCGCCTGCTCCTCGAGAGCGGCGAGTTCGCGCGGGCCGCGGACGTAGCCGAAAAGATCTATACCGCGTCGCAATCCCGACTGGTGATCATGCGCCTGCTGCGGCACCGGCTGGCGATCGTGGGCATGGTGGTGCTGATCCTTTTCTACATGACGGCGATTCTGGCGCCGTTTCTGGCCCCCAACGATCCCTACCGGTATTTCGATGAGTACCTGTACGCCACACCTCAATTACCCCGCTTCCGTGATGACGAGGTGTCTTCCTGGCGACCGTTCTACTACGCGCTGGAGCGCAAGCGGGACCCGCAGACCTTGAAGATGACATATCAGTACAACACGGCCCAGCGGCTGTATGTGTTGTTCTTCGCCAGGGGCTTCCCCTACAAGCTGTTCGGCGTCATCCCCACCGACATCCACCTGATTTCCGGCCAGGAAGGCGCGCCGCTCTTTCTCTTCGGCACCGACGCGCTGGGCCGAGACCTGTTCGCGCGCAACATCTACGCCACGCGCATCTCGCTGACGGTCGGCCTGGTGGGCGTGGCGCTGACCTTCGTGCTCGGCTGTACGCTTGGCGGGCTTTCCGGTTACTACGGCGGCACGGTGGATATGGTCATCCAGCGCATCATCGAGTTCCTGATGTCCATTCCCATGCTGCCGCTGTGGATGGCGCTTTCGGCCGCGCTGCCGCGCGAGTGGTCGCAGTTGCAGATCTACTTCGCCATCACCATCATCCTGGCCATCGCCGGCTGGACGGGGTTGGCGCGTGTGGTGCGCGGCAAACTCATCTCCTTGCGCAACTCCGACTACGTCACGGCAGCCGTGCTGTCTGGCGTCACCGATGGCAAGATCATCCTGCGGCACTTGCTCCCCGGTTTTGCCAGTTACCTGATCGTGCATGTCACCCTGGCTATCCCGGGCATGATCCTGGGCGAGACGGCCCTCAGCTACCTGGGCCTGGGACTGCAGCCGCCGAGCATCAGTTGGGGCGTGTTGCTCTCCGATGCGCAGAATGTCAAGTCCATCGCCGTTTACCCCTGGATCATGCTCCCCGGCCTGTTCGTGATCGCGGTGGTGCTGGCGTTCAACTTCCTGGGTGATGGCCTGCGCGACGCGGCCGACCCGTACAAAGAGGATTGATCTATGGCCGACAGCGACATCATCCTCTCCGTGCGCGACCTGAGCACCGAATTCACCCTTGCCCGCGGCGTGCTGCGGGCGGTGGATAACATCTCCTTCGACCTGGCACGCGGCGAGGTCATCGGCCTGGTAGGCGAATCGGGCTGTGGCAAGAGCATCACGGCCAGGTCAATCCTGCGTCTGATCCGCAAGCCCGGCAAGTCGTATGGTCACGTCTTCTTCAGCCCGCAAGGCCGGCCCTCCATTGACCTGATCGAGCTGAAGCCGATGGGCGAGGAGATCCGCCGCATCCGTGGCAAGTATATCAACATGATCTTCCAGGAGCCAATGAACGCCCTCTCGCCCGTGCATACGATCGCCGACCAAATGAGCGAGGCGATCATGCTCCACGAGCAGGTCAGCCAGGCCGAGGCGAGACAGCGCAGCATCGCGTTGCTGCGGCGGGTGGGCATCCCGGAACCGGAGAAGCGCATTGACTCTTATGCCTTTCAGCTCTCAGGCGGGATGCGCCAGCGCGCGCTGATCGCGATGGCGATCTCCTGCAACCCCGAGCTGCTCTTTGCCGATGAGCCGACCACCGCGCTGGACGTCTCGGTGCAGGCGCAGATCCTCAGATTGCTCAAGGACCTGCAAGAGCAGTATCACATGTCAATGATTTTCATCACTCATGACCTGGCGGTGGTGGCGCAGATGGTAGACCGGGTGCTGGTGATGTATCTGGGGCAAATCATCGAGGATGCGCCGGTGCGTGAGATCTTCGCCCACCCCCGGCACCCGTACACGCGACGCCTAATGGCTTCCATCCTGGATCCCGCCGACCGCCGCGAGGCCGGGGCGATCAGCGCCATCCGCGGCGCGGTGCCCGAGCCGATTGACCTGCCCGAACGTTGTTGCTTCTACGATCGCTGCGATGAGGTGGACGCCGATTGCTGCCAGCGCGATAGGGTCCCGGCGCTGGTGGATATCGGCGACGATCACAAGGTGCGGTGCTTCAAGGAACACAACATCGCACTGCCCGCGAGCGCCAGGGAGCGGAGGTAGCAGCGTGAACAAGCCGGCTGAGCGGAAACGTCTGGTGAGGGTCGCCAACCTGAAAAAGTACTTTCCGGTGGAGAAGGGTTTGTTGCGCCGCAACGTCGGCTGGCTCAAGGCGGTGGACGGCGTGACTTTCGATATCCAGGAGGGTGAGACGCTGGGCATGGTGGGAGAATCGGGCTGCGGCAAGAGCACGATCGGCAAGGCTCTGCTGCGTGCGTTCCCGGTCACAGCCGGGCAAGTGGTGTACACCTTCGAGGGCCGCGAGGTTGACGTTAGTTGGGCGTCGCCGCGCGAGCTGCGCGAAACGGGTTTCCGCAGGCGCACTCAGATGATCTTCCAGGACCCGAATTCTTCGCTCGACCCGCGCATGACGGTGCTCGACCTGATCAGCGAACCCCTGCACGCCAGCGGCGCACTGGGCGGCAGCGCGATCAAGGATCGCGTGGCGTACCTGATGGATCGGGTGGGTCTGGATCATCGTTACATGAAGCGCTATCCACATGCCTTCTCGGGTGGACAGCGGCAGCGCATCAGCATCGCCAGGGCGCTCTCGACCAATCCCAGCTTCATCGTCGCCGACGAACCGACTTCGGCCCTGGACGTGTCCATCCAGGCGCAGATCCTGAACTTGATGCGCGAGCTTCAAGGCGAGTTCAAGCTCACCTTTCTGTTCGTATCCCACAATCTGGGGGTGATCCGTCACGTCGCTGACCGGGTGGCGGTCGTCTACCTGGGCCGCGTCGTCGAACTGGCCGGGAACGCCGAGTTGTTTGAATATCCCAGGCATCCCTACACGGCTGCCCTGCTCAAGAGCATCCCACTCGCCGATCCCACCGTCGAGTCAGGATTGGAGGCCGCGCCGGGCGAAATCGGCAACCCGCTGAATCCCCCCAGCGGGTGCAGCTTCCATCCCCGTTGCGCTTGGGCCACCCAGATCTGTAGCCAGGCGGTTCCAGAACTGCGCGGCGCCGACAACGCGCACTTCGTGGCCTGCCACCACGCCGCCGGGCTGACGCTGCAAGGCATCCAGAGCAAAGCCGGCGGCATCGCCAGGCCGTAGGGCTGATCAACAGATCGGAGAAAGGAGGCGCGCCTCAACTGCGGCGGTTTCTCTCATCGGCAGACGTGTCCCAGCAGGATTCAAAGGAGGATAACTGTGAACCGGAAGAAGAGTGTCCTATTCGTCTCGGCGATCCTGATCCTCGTGTTGGCGGTTACAGGCTGCGCCCAGCAAGCCGGGCCTGGCCCGGCAGCGCCAACCAAGGCGAGCGAGGCAGGCCCGGCGCCTGCCAAAGTGGAAGCCAAGGCCACTACGGCTCCGGCGCCCACTGTGGCGCCACAAGCGAAAGTCCAGCCTACTGCGCCGCCCACCGCGGTCCCCGCCAAGGCCGGCGATGTACCGACTGGCTACTACAATCTGGCCGATTTCGAGGCCAAGACGGGCAAGAAGTTCACCAAGTACGGCGAAGCCCCGATGCTCGCCGAGAAAGTCGCCAAGGGGCAGCTCCCACCCGTGGAGAAGCGCCTGCCCGACAATCCACTGGTATACCGCACACTGGACAAGGTCGGTCTGTACGGCGGCACTCTGCGCCACGACAACATCAACGTGGAGGCCGACTGGCACACCCGCCACACCAATTCCGCCAACCTGATCGAAATGCCGGCCGATGCGGCCTGGGACGCGGTGTCCACGGTCTACGGCGCGCCGCACCAGCCGGGCATCTACGAAAGCTTCAAGATGAGCAGCGACGGCCTGCTTTTCAGCGCCACCATCCGCAAGGGCCTCAAGTGGTCTGATGGCACGCCGGTCACCACCGATGACGTGGCCTTCAAGATCAACGACGTGCTGCTGAACAAGAAGCTGAATCCGGTGGCCGCGCCCTGGCTGGTGTGGGGCGGCGGCAAAACTGAGTTCAAGATCATTGACAAACAGACCTTCGAGATCAAGTTTGCCAAGCCCTACGGCTCATTCATCGAGGCCGAGATCACCATCTGGCCGGCGACGTTCCAACGCTTCATCCTGCCCAAGCACTGGCTCAGCCAGTACCACATTGACTACGCGCCCAATGACAAGCTGTTGGAGATCATGAAGGCGGAGAAGTATAACTCGCTCGACGAGTGGCGCGAGTTCTTCGGCCGCAAGACCGCGCTGTTCGGCTGCGACAACCCGCGCATGGACAACGGCAAGCCCTTCCCCACGCTGAACCCTTGGATGGTCACGGAAGACCTGGGCAACGGCAACTTCGCCTTGGAGCGCAATCCCTATTTCTACATGGTGGATCAGGAAGGCAACCAGTTGCCATACATTGACAGGATGCGCCGCACCTACATGGCTGACGCCAAGATGCAGGATCTGTCTATCATCTCGGGCAAAACCGACTACAGCGCGATGAGCATCAGCATTGACAGCTACCCGCTGTACAAGGAGCACGAGAAAGACGGCAACTACAAAGCGTTGCTGCTCAACGCCTGGCAGGATCAGATCTACATCGTGGGCTTCAACTTCTCGCCCGGCGTGCCGCCCCCGCAGTTGACTTCCGTCACCCTCGCGCCGGTCAAGGCGCCGGCCGAGCAGTCAGCGTACGACGCGGGCCTGGCCGAGATCTACGGCGACCTGCGCTTCCGCCAAGCTCTGTCGCTGGCGCTCGATCGCAAGACGATGAACGAGACCCTCTTCATGGGCCTCGGGCGTCCGGCCCAGGTGGCGCCTCGCCCCGGCACTCCCTTCTACAAGCAGGGCATGGAGGAGGCCTATGCGCAGTACGACCCCGCCAAGGCCAAGGCGCTGCTGGATGAAATAGGCCTGAAGGATGTCAACGGCGACGGCTGGCGCGAGCGCAAGGACGGCAAGCCCTTCAATGTCAAGTTCGACTACTTCGTGATCACCGGCGCCTCCACCCCGGGCTCCGAGCTGGTGAAGCGCTACTGGGAGGCTGTCGGCATCAAGACGAACCTCAAGCTGGTTGATCCGCCTTACTGGACCGGCTCGCTGCGTGACAACAACATCAACGAGGCTACCACCTGGTGGCTGGCCGGCTCGGGCGCCAACTTGCTGCAGAACTGGTTCCTGGGCCCGTCAATGCTGAATCCGTTGTGGAACCGCTACACCACCTACAAGGGCCAGGTCTCCGACGCCGATTGGCAGACCATCTTGAAGTACGTGCCGCCGTGGCAGCAGGAAATGCAGGAACTCAAGATGCAGCTCAAAGCGGAACCCAACGAGCAGAAACGCTACGAGATCGGCCGGCGCATGTGGGAGCTGCAGACCGAATGGCTGCCCATCATTGGCGTGGCCACCGACACCAAGACCCCGATGATCGTCTCGGCCGACCTCGACAACGTCTGGATGGCCGAAGAGAAGGCCTACAACTACATCACGATGATGGAGGCCTCCGAGTGCTGGTTCTTCAAGAACCCTGAGCGGAGGAAGTAGCCTCGCTTGATTGCGGCCGATTTGGGCCGACGCATGCAGAAGACCCCCTCCCGGGCCGTCCGAGGTGGGCCGGCAGGGGGTCTTCGATGCGCCTCATCCGCTGGAGGTTCTGGAATGTGTTGACTCTTCTGCTCAGTGGCCTGTTTATGGGCGTCGCCTTGGGGCTGCTCGCCTGGTTCTCGTATCGCTACGCCCGCTACTGGGCCAAAGCGCTGGTCAGTGACAGATTCGCCCTGGCCAACGACATCATCCTCACCGAGGCAGTGCCCGCCGGCTGGCGACTGAAGCTCGTCGAGGCCTTCGTCCGGCGTGACCCGCAGGCGCCCATCCGCCGGCGCATCCACGCGCTGCTCTACGGCTGGTATATCCGCCGGCTCGACGGCGTGGCGCGCCAGATCGCCGCCAGCTCCATCATCAAAAAGGCGGACAAACTCGAACTCATCACGGCCCTGCAGATGGTTCGTTCGGAATGGCAGCGCGCGGCCAGCAGGCCGGGAGAGGACTGACGATGAACGGGAGAGAACGTCTGCGTGCCGTGCTCGACGGCGCATTGCCCGACAAAGTGCCGCACATGGAGCTGGTTTTCCAACTCCCGGAAGAAGCCTTCGGCGCGCATTGGCCGACGCGCGAGGAGCTGGACTGCGCTTCGCCCGCCGAGCGCGAGCGTCTGCTGGCGCACTTCTTCGACATCTGGGAGCTGATCATCGCACGCTACGACTGGGCCGGCATCCCGGTACATGTTGACCTGGGCGGCCACTTCGCCGGCCGGGTGATCCCCGAGGCGATCCGCCGCTTCGGCTCGCGCGTGATGATCTACGACTTCAATGGGCAAGGTACCTTCTGGATGCTGCCGGGCAGCGAGATGATGGAGTTTGCGGTCAAGCTCATCTGGCATCCGCAGGAGCTGCACGAAGAGGCCAAAAAGAAGCGGGATGCGTCCATCGAGTTAGCAAAGCAGCAGGTTGACCAGGGCGTGGACTTCATCTGCATCAATAGCGACTACGGCTACAATCGAGGACCGTTCATCAGCCCGCGCAAGTTCGCCGAGTTCGTCACCCCCTACCTGGCCGAAATCGTGGACGCCATCCACCGCCTGGGCGTCAAGGCGATCCTGCATTCTGACGGCGACTTGCGCCAAATCCTGGCTCAGTTGGTATCCACCGGGTTGGACGGCTACCAGTCGGTTGATCCGCAGGGGCACATGGACATCGCCGAGGTCAAGCGCGAATACGGCGACCGGCTGGTCCTGATGGGGAACGTTCAGGCCTCCCTGCTCCAGGAAGTGGATGAGGAACGCATCCGTGAGTCGGTGCGCTACTGCATGACGCACGGGAAGCCCGGCGGGAAGTATATTTTCTCCACCTCGAACTGCGTGTTCAAGGGCATGCCGCTCGAGAGCTACCATATCATGTTGGACGAGTACGAGAAACTGGCCTGGTACTGATCCGCATCCTTCGACTACGCAGCCAAAAACCGGCTGCTTCGCTCAGGATGCTCCGCTCGAGTTGATCTGCAATTTGCAATTTGCTGATTTGCCCTACCAATTCGTGTGCGACCCATCCCGCCGATGCAGGTGCGGGGCTTCCCAGAACTTGAAGGTTAGGCCCTGGCCGCGCGCCTCGTTGAACTCGACCCCCAGGCCGGGCCCATCGGGCACGCGGTAGCGGCTGCCTTCCAGCTTGAGCTGCACCGGAAACCATTCCTGGTCGTCGAAGCCCAGGTTCTCGGTGGGCGAGGCGCGCGCTTCCAGCCAGGCGAAGTTGGCGACGGCCGCAGCCAGATGGACGGTCGCCGCGGTACAGATCGGGCCGAGCGGGTTGTGCGGCATCAGGTCAATGTAGTGCGCCTCAGCCCAGCCCGCCACCTTCATGGATTCGGTCAGCCCGCCCACGTTGCACACGTCAATGCGGGCGAAGTTCGTCAGGCCGCGCTCGATGTACGGCAGGAAGCCCCACTTGCTGGAGATCTCCTCGCCGATGGCGAACGGCACATCGGTCAGCGTCCGCAGCACGGCGTAGGCCTCCGGCGTCTCGTCGCGGATCGGCTCCTCCAGGAAGTCGAGCGTGCCGGAGGGCATCCGCTGGCAGAAGGAGGCCGCCTCGGCCACGCTCAGGCGGTGGTGGTAATCAATGCCCAACACCGGCGCCGAGCCGATCGCCTCCCGTAGCTCGACCAGCCGACGGGCCGTCAGAGGAATGGATTCGCGCGGCTCGAACAGCGCGGGGTCATCCGTCTCCGGGTGGCCGATGCCGGTGCGGATGACGCTCCAGCCGCGCTCCAACAGCAGGTGCGCGTCCTCGATCAGCCGCGGCCCCATGCCGACCGTGGCGAAGCACGGCACGAAGTCGCGCTGCTTGCCGCCGAGGAGTTGGTAGACCGGCACACCGAGCGCCTTGCCGGCGATGTCGTAGAACGCGATATCGAGCGCCGAGAGCGCCGCGCTGAGCACCCGGCCGCCCTCGAAGTACTGGCTGCGGTACATCTCCTGCCACAGCGCGCCGATGCGCAACGGATCCCGGCCGATGAGCCACTCGCGATAATGCTGGATCGCGCCGATCACGGCCAGCTCGCGGCCCGACAGCCCCGACTCGCCCCAACCGACGATCCCTTCGTCGGTCTCCACCTTGACGATGAGTTGGTTGCGCCGGCCCACCCAGGCCGGATAGGTCTTGATGTCTGTGATTTTCATAGTTGCCTCTCTCTACGCCTTCAAGAACTGGCGTCGCGACAGGATGCGCTCCATGAGCGGCCGCATGCCCAGCTCGCGGGCAAGGGTCAGCCCTTCCTCCAGCAGCGCCGCGGCCCGCTCGCCGTCGCCGGGGCCGTTGCGCTGCCGCAGCAGGTCGGCGTAGTCGCAGCAGGTCCAGGCCAGCTCGGCGCGATAGCCCTTGCGGCTGAAGGTAAGGGCCTCTTCGAAGTGCACCGCTGCCTTGTCCGGCAGGCCGGCGGCCTGGGCGATGATGCCCAAAAAGTGAAACATGCTGGCGAAGTGTGGCGCCTCGGTCACCGGCGCCACGGCAGCGTACTGCTCGGCCGCCGCGGCCGCATCATGTTCCTCAGCAGCTACCACGCCGAGTCCTAGTCTGCCGTGGTAGACAAACCTTGGCGAGGGGTGGGGCGAACGCAACAAGCCGAGGCCCAGCCTCTTGGCAAGCTCCAGCCAACGGCGGTTGCCGGCCACGCGAGCCGCTTCAGCAGCGAAATAGGCGTCGGCTCCGGGTCTAAGCCAGCGGCCGGCGGACAAGTACTCCCCGATGCGCTGCGCGCATGCCTCCGCCTGCTCAGTGTTACCCAGTTGGGCCTCGACGACCATGCGCAGCGCCAGGCCGCGGGGCTCGGCAATCACCGCCAGGATGCGGTCGGAGAACGAGCGGGCGGCTGTCCAGTCACCTGCTCTCTGGGCTATCCATTGGTTCATGTCCAGAGCCTGTACCAGCCGCGCGCGATCGCGCAGGCTCTCGGCCGCAGCCAGGCTCTCGTTTGCCCGTGCCATGGCCGTCTGCATGTCATGCCTGTGCGCTGACCCAATCGTGCGGCAATTGCGCAGCGTCGACTCATCCCACGGGCTGTCCACAACCGCCAGCAGCCGCATCCCTTCCTTGATCGACTCCTCTTCGTCCTCGACATCGAGCATGTGAAACGCGACATTCGCCTGCATTGCCCAAACCCGCAGTTCCAACTGCTGGTCGCCGGCGCGCTGGGCGATGGCGAGGGCGCGCTGGAACAAAGCCTCGGCCCCGGCGCGATCCTGCAGAATGAAGGCCAGGTAGCGGGCACGCGTGCACATCACCCAGCCGGCATCCACCGAGTCGGGCGGCGCAAGCTGCAGGGCGCGCTCGACCACCGGCGCCATCGGATCTACCTCGAACGACTCCGTGAACGGCACCGACGCCACAGCCAGACATCGTCCCGCATCGCCCGCCTGTGCATAGTAGTCGAAGGCGGCAGTCAGATGGCCAGCAGCCTCGTCGAACAGATGAAGAGCAGCTTCGGCGCGGCCCAGTCCGCAGAGCAACAGCGCGGTCTGCACATCCACCGGCTGGCCTTCCTTTGCGGCCAGCCCGCGCTGGAAGTGCGCCTGCGCATCCTCGTGCGCGTAGGTCGCCAGCGACCGCTCGCCGGCGGCCAACGAGTAACGGATCAGCTTTTCGGTCCCCAGTACCGGCTCGGCCTCGGCGAAGTGATAGGCCAGCTCGGCTGCGTGCTCCTCGGCGTGGCTGCCGTAGAGCGCCTCCAACGCCTGGGCGATGCGGGCGTGCAGCCGCACCCGCCGCGCGCTGGAAAGCTCGGCCGCCAGCGTCTCCTGGATCAGGGCGTGGGTGAACTGGTAGCGCCCCGCCGGCCGCGGCAGCTCCTCGATCACGCGCGCGGCCGTCGCCTCCTCCAGCGCCGTCAGCAGCTTGTCCTCAGTGAGGCCCTCAGTCAGGCCCTCGCCGATCTCCCCGGCCAACTGCGCCATCTGCGCCAGGCTGAACTCGCGGCCCAGCACCGCCGCCACGGTCAGCGCCTCGTTGCAGCGCGGCGACAGGCGATCCAGCCGCCGGCCGATGGCCTCGCGCACCCCCTCCGGGATGCGCACACTCCAGCTCTTGCGCTCCGCCAGCCGCGCCGGGCTCAGCTCCCCCTCTTGCACCAGCAGCCGCACCACCTCATTGACGAAGAGCGGGTTGCCCTCGGTCTGGCTGTACACCGCCTTGACCAGCGCCTCCGGCGGCGCCAGGCCCGCGGTCAGCTCGATGAAGCGCGCCACGTCCGCCTGCGCCAAGCCGCGCAGCAACACCCGCCGGAACGCCCGCTCGCGCGCCAGCTCGCCCAACGTCTGCGCCAGCGGGTGCTTGCGCGAGAGCTCCACATCGCGGTACGCGCCCACGATCAGCACCCGCGCCGCGGCCAGTTCGCCGGCCACGAACTGCAAGAGCGACAGCGTCAGCTTGTCGGCCCATTGCAGGTCATCCAGGATCAGCACCAGCGGCTGGCCCGCGCCTGCGCTCTTCAGGAAGGCCGCGATCGAGTCGAAGAGGCGGAAACGGGCGGCTTCGGGGCTGTCCAGCGCCGGCGGCGGCTTGAGATCGGGCAGCCGTTGGCGCACGTCGGAGACGATCTCGGCGATGTCGGCCGCACCCGCGCCCAGCGCGGCCCGCACCTGCGCCGGCTCGTGGCCGCGCACATAGGCGCGGATCGCCTGCACCCACGGCCAGTAGGGTGGCGTGCCCTGCGCTTCGTAGCAGCGCCCCCACAGCACCTGCGCGCTGCGCAGCCCGGCGTAGGTCGCCAGCTCCAGCGCCGTGCGCGTCTTGCCGATCCCCGGCTCGCCCACCAGCAGCACCAGCCGGCCATGACCTGCCAGCGTCTCCTCCAGGCCGGCCTTCAACTCCCCCATCTCGCGCTGCCGGCCCACGAAGACGCCGCCCGCCAGGCTGTCCAGCGAGCGCGTCTCCGCTTCGGTCCGCTCGGCCACCGCCGACACATCCACAGCAGCCAGCGCGGCCAACACATCGCCAGCGTGCGCGGGCCGCTGCGAAGGATCTTTGGCCAGGAGTCGCAGGATCAGCGCCTCCAGGTCACGCGGGCAGGCCGGGTTGTGCCAGCTCGGCGCTACCGGCGGCGTGTGGATGTGCTGGCCGAGGATCGCCACCGGGTCGTCTCCCAGGAAGGGTGGCCGGCCCGTGACCATCTCGTAGAGCAGCGCGCCCAGCGCGTAGAGATCGGCCTGCGGCGTCACCGGGCTGCCCAGCGCCTGCTCGGGCGGCATGTACGCCACCGTGCCCACCATCATGCCCTCCGCGGTCAGCCGCGAGCGGTCGAGCGAGAGCGCCAGGCCGAAGTCGCCGATCTTGGCGACGCCGTCGCCGGTCAGCCAGACGTTGCCCGGCTTGAGGTCGCGGTGCACGATCCCCTTGGCGTGCGCGAACTGCAGGCCCTGGCCGATCTGCCGCGCAATCTCCAGGCAGCGCGCCATGGGCAGGCGGTGGTGCTCGGCCTGCTTGATCAGATGCTCCACGTCCCCGCCAGCCATGAACTCGGTGACCATGTAGGGCTGGCCGTCGAACTCGCCCAGGTCGAAGACGGTGACGATGTGGGGGTGCGCGCCCAGCCGGCCCATGGCCTGCGCCTCGCGGCGCACGCGCACACGGGCGGCCTCGTCCAGCCCCTCGGTCTTGATCAGCGCGAAGGCCACCTCGCGGTCGAGCAGGCTGTCGAGCGCCAGGTAAACCTTCTTCTTGCCGCCCTCGCCCAGGAACTTCTTCACCCGGTAGCGGCCGTTGACAAAGGCAGTGGGCGCCGTGGCCGGCGCGCCAGCGGCAATCGGGGGCGCGCCAGCCGCCGGCGCGCCGGCGGCTGGCAGAGGAGGAGCGTGAACGGGAGGCGGCGCGGGGGCGGCAGGCTGGCTGAGCAGTTGGCCGCACTCGCCGCAGAACTTGGCGCCGGGTTCGTTGACCGTCTTGCAGGCCGGGCAGGCCGTCGGGAGGGGCGCAGCGCACTCGGCGCAGAACTTGCGTCCGGGGAGATTGTCGTGACCGCAACGAGGACACTTCACCGTGAAACTCTCCTGGCCAGGCGTGGGCCGCTGGCCGGCGCTGCCGGCAAGGACCGCGATCTTCATGCCGGTGAGGGCATTATACTCTTGCCCGCCGCCCTGTCAACGTCCAGGAAGCCAGCTCCGATTGAGGAGGCTGCCGGACGGGATCCCGTCCAGAATCGGCGTGAGCAAACCTTACATCCAGCAATCGCCAATTGAAGCCTGCTTGCTCCGTTCTCCCGACTTCTGCGATGTTCCCCGGATCCAGTATAGCGGTCTTTCTATCTCACGCCGCCGGCTGGCTGATCTTCACCACCAGCGGATTCGTCCAATCCCACATATTGTACAGCCGGTGGGCGCCCATGATCGAGATGTGCAGGCCGCGTTCGTCCTGGCGCCAGCGCGGGGCGGGATCCACCTGGTCGCGGTATTCCAGGACGCGGCCGGCGTGCCCCACGACCTCGACGCGCGTCGCTTCGGTCGCCCGGACCTGGGTCAGCGTGAAGCTGATCCGCCGGCCGTAGGTGTTGACCCGGCCGCCGAAGAAAGCGGCGTCCTTGACCCCGGCCACATCCTCCGCGGCCGCCCAGTCAATCTTCGTGACGATGGCGTAAATCGCATCCTCGGTCTGCGCGCGCGTGAACCAGACATCGCCATCGCGGATCACCGGGCAGGGCCGCGTGCCGTAGATCGCCTCGCCGTTGACGAAGGTCCACAACCCCAACTCCATCAGCCGATCCACCTGCTCCTGGCTGAGTTGGCCGTCGGGCTTGGGGCCGACGTTGAGCAGCAGATTGCCGCCTTTGGCCCGCGTCTCGATGAGCAGTTGGATGAGCTGGCTGCCCGATTTGTAAAGCTCGTTCAGCGTCGGCTTGTAGTGCCATTGCGTGCCCATCGTGAGGCAGGCTTCCCACGGCCCCGGCAGCGGCGCGTCGGGGATGCGTTGCTCCGGCGTCGCCATGTCCCCGCGCGTCACCACCACCTCCGGCTGGAGCTGCCAGGCCAACTGTTTGAGTCCTTCGGCCTGGCCGTCGAAGAAGAGCAGGTCAATCGGCCCGTAGTTCGTCAGCAGATCGCGCAGTTGGGCCAGGTTGACCGCCATCAGCTCGGGGTTATTGAGCGGATCCACCTCGGGCCGGCTGCGGGCGATCTCGATCCCCTGGCGGCGCAGCACCGAGAAGTCGTCGGGCGAGAAGTAGAGGCCGATGGCGATCTCCTGCCGGCGGAAAGCCTCGACGACCGCCCGCGTGATATCGCGGCGGAAGGGGGTGTGCATGACCCCGAAGTCGGTCGTCGCGGTTTCGAACATGCAGAAGCCGCTGTGATGCTTGGTCGTAAAGACGACGTAGCGGAAGCCGCAGACCTTCGCCAGCCGCGCCCACTCGTCGGGATCGAAGCGCACGGGGTAGAAGGTCTTCGGTAGCTCGGAGAAAAAGCGGTGCGTGTAATCCGCCGACGCGCCGACCAGCGAGTGGCTAATCACCATGCCGAGCTGCGCGTCCACGCTCCAATGGATAAAGAGGCCGAGGCCCAGATCGCGAAACCAGGCCACGCGTTCGGGTCGGTTGCCGGAGTGGGCGGCGGCTTTGACATCGTCGAGGTTCATCTGTCCAGCGGTTGTCATGTCGTGCTCCGTGGTGTCAATCGTGCGGCAGGTGACATAAAACGAAGAGTCGCTTCGGCCCATCTTGGCGCCTCAAGGCTCGTACACCAGGAATTCCTGGAACGCGGCCTCGAATGCCTCGGCGTTGCCAGGCGGAGGATTGCCGCCCCCGCGATACATCATCATGCCCGGGTATTCGGCGTGCAGCGCGGCGATCTCCTGTACTTCACGGCGGATTTCGTCGGGCGTGCCAAAGTCAATGTTGCGGTTATCGCTCTTCAGCATGTAGAGCTTGTCCCGCCCGGCACGGCGCATGAAGTCGCGCGGGTTCATCGAGGAGGATTCGATGTACAGCCCATCGGCGCCGGTCGCCAGGATGTCGTCCAGCACTTGCGCGTAGTTGCCATCCGAGATATAGAGCACCTTGCGGCCCGCGGCGTGGATGGCCGCGAAAAAGCGCTCGTACCAGGGGAAGGCGTAGCGGCGATACCAGCGCGGGCTAAGGATCACCCCGCGCGTGCCGGCTATGTCGTCATGCACGATCAGCAGCTCCAGCTCGGGGATCTGCATCCAGCCCTGGATCACCGCGAGGGACGTCTGGCCGAAGCGATCCAGGATTTGGCCCATGCGTTCGGGGTCGAGCGCCGAGGCCAACAGGAATGGCTCCCAGCCGAATTCGATCACCGCACGGGTGACGAGGGTGCCGTAGTGCCACGGCGTGACGAACGCGACCGCAGCCTTCTCGTCGTAAAGCCGGCGCATCTCCGCGACCATGGCCGGCCCGACCTGTTCGACCTCGAAGCTCTCCAGGTCCACGTTCAGGACGTCATCGGCGCTGTGGTACTTTTCCTGCGCATCCACGGCCCACACGCCGCCGTCCCAGGTCATCTTGCGCTTGCCGTCCTTTGTGGCCGCGACCCGGCCGCGCTCGACGTGCTCCATCTCGCCCAGGTGGTAGAGGTCGGGGCGGTATTCGCACGAGCGGGCGTCCTGGCCGTGGATCGGCATGCGGTCGGGGCGCTGGAGGTTGATGGCTTTGCGGAGGCGGGCGATCCGTTGTTCGCGTTCTGTCATCATGGAGGCCGTCCTACAGAATTACGCCCTGGTCGGCGAGGGTGCGGCGCAACTGGGTCACGTCAATGTCTCGCGGCGCGCAGCCCTGGCGGGCGCACATCGCCGCCGCGACGCCGGCCGCCTCGCCGGTGATCATGCACTGCACAGTCGGCCGCGTGCATCCGCTTGCCTCATGCGTGGCCGAAATGCAGCGGCCGGCGAGCAGCAGGTTGCTGACGCCGCGCGGGACCAATGAGCGATAGGGGATGCTGAACTGCCAGCGCGGGGGCAGCACGAAGTTCTTCAGCGCCTCGGGCACCGGCGACGTGTCAATCACGTGCGAGCCGCGACCGATGGCATCGTCGAAATGGCGCGTCAGGTGGATATCCTCGATGTTGAGCACGTACTCGCCCTGTATGTGCCGCGTCTCGCGCACCTGGATTTCGGGGACATCCAACAGCGTCATTGCCTCGAAACCGGGCAGGTTGGCCTTCATCGCGTCGAAGCGCGCCCACGTCTCCTTCATCACGACCAGCTCGCCGTGGGTCAGATCATCCACCGACAGGCCGTTGCCGACGAACGATGGGCAGCAGAGGATCAGCACGCCGGGCAACGGCGTGTTGTAGATCTGCACCGAGTAGCCGATGTTCGTCGCGACGATGCAGACCATGTCCCCCTTCTTGAACGCGGTGTACGCCTCATCCAGGCACATCTGCGCCAGCCGCTGCATCTGGCAGTATTGCGGGTTGGCGAAGAGGAACTGGAAGAAGCGCTCGAGATCCACGTTGCCGACGCGGAACATCGCCCCCATGCCGCCCATCGAGCCGAGGGGCACGCCGGTTTTGGCGCCCAAGTCATCTGGCCCGACGCCGATTACATAGGGCGCGCCGGCCTTCGCCGCCACATCGCCATCGCCCGACGCGTCAATGATAACCTTGCCCAGGAGCACTTGCCGGCCCGACTTGTTCTCCACCACCAGGCCGGCCACCGCGTCGCCGTCCATCACGACATCCACGCAGAGCGAGTGCAGCAGCAGCCTGACGCCGGCCTCCTCCATCATGGTGAGGAGGAGGCGCTTGAACTCCTGCTGGTCGGTGAAGACGTAGGCGCCCGGCTGGCCCGACGTGCCCAGCGCGTGGTCATCCGCCATCAGCCGCCGCGTGATCTCCATCGGGATGCCGCCGACGACATGCACACTGGCCGGGTCGGTCGCCAGCTCGCCGACGATCTTGCGGTGCTCGTCCAGGTTGCAGTCGAACACGATGTAGTCGGTCAGCCCGGCGTTGCCCGCGGTCATCATGCCGCCCAGGAAGCCGCGGCGCTCGACCAGCAGCGTGTCCGCGCCCTGGCGGGCCGCGGCGATGGCGGCCACGACGCCGGCCGTCCCGCCGCCGACCACGATCACATCGGCTTCCGTCGTCACCTGGGCCGCGACCACCGTGCGGTAGGTCGTGCCGACTTTGAGACCTGAAGATGTCATGACATTTCACTCCACGGTCAAGGAAGACCTGTCAAGTTTCGGAAACCTGACAGGTCTTCACTCAAATATCTTGTCCCTGCGGCAGCATCACGAGATCACGGATGCAGACATGCGGCGGTTGCGACAACATGAAAACAATCGCCCCCGCCACATCCTCGGAGCGCAGCGCGCCGCGTTCTTGAACTCGCCGCTCAATGTGCGCGGCGTCGGTCTGGCCCCACAACTCGTTCAGCACGATGCCCGGGCAGATCGCCCCGACCCGGATGCCTGACGCAGCGACCTGCCGCCGCAAGGTATGCGCGATCCCCTGCACCGCGTGCTTCGACGCGCTATAGACCGGCTCCCAGGGGATGTCAACGACGCCGGAAATCGAGCTGGTGATCAGAATGTCCCCGGTCTTCTGCGCCATCATCGCAGGCAGCACAGCATGGATACAACGCAGCACGCCGGTGACGTTGATGTTGATCAGTTCTGCCCAGGCATCCGGGTCGCCTTCGGCGATCTGCCCGGGGATGTAGATGCCGGCATTGGCCAGAAGCGCGTCTATCCGGCCGAATCGCTCCAACGTCCGCGCCGCCATGCGCGCCACATCTGACCCTACGGTCACGTCTGTCGGCGCGGCTAACGCTTCCGGGCCGAGCTCCCGGGCCAGCGCGGCCAGCTTATCCACCGAGCGCGCCGCCAGGGTCAGCCGGCAGCCTAGCCGGGCCAGGGTGCGCGCCGTCGCCGCGCCGATCCCGGAGCTGGCGCCGGTCACAATGATGACTTTCCCCGCGAGAGGATGCTCCATCACGACTCCTCCGACAATCAACACGGTCCCACGGATAGAAAGAAACACCGATGGATTCGGCAGATGAACTCAGGCAGCATCCGTGTTCTCTTCTATCGGTGAGGTGCTGGCGGCTGGCACGACCATCTCTGCCAGCCACTCGTCAGCGATGTATTTCCCCAACAGAAAATACTTGCGGTCGGGATACCAGAGCACCCGCTGGCCGCGATACTCGGTCAGGCTGGTGTAGGTGGCGACCTCGGCCGTGTTCTTGGGGCCGACCGGGATGCCGTCCGTGTCCGCGATCTGCCGCGGCTGGCTGAACCAGATCGGCTGATGCACGGCCGGGCGGAACTCGCCCAGCGCGATGAAGGCCGGGCGTCGGTTGAAGTTCGCTTGGTTGCAGTCCCAATGCTCCCGGAATTGATCGTAGGGGCCGAACCGCCCGTCGTTGTTGTGGTAGACGAGCAGATAGCGGCCGTCATCCAACGCGTACACCGGACACGGGGCGATCGGCTGCGGGATCGGCTCGCCGCCATCCCGATAGCGGAGCGCCTCCGGTGTGCGCCAGGTCGCGCCATCGTCGTCCGAAACCGAGTACCAGATGGCCCCGGTCATCGTGCGCATGGTGCAGAAAAGGCGGCCATCGGGCAGAAGGGCCAGGCTGGGTTCCTGAGAGACGGAAATCCGGGGGAAGTTGCGCGCCGGGACTGCCAGCCCCTCGCCTTCTGTCGGCAGCCAGGTGATTCGGATATCCTTCGGGTCAGGCCCATCGTCTATGTTGTCGAACCGCATGAACGCGCAGCGCGAGTCCCAATTCGGCCAATTCGGTGAAACCGGGGTGAACACGGCCTTGCTGCTGCACTGCGTATACCCGACCAGCCAACGCCCTTGCCGATCCCGGATCGGTTTCTGCCAGACGATCCAGTTCTTGGGGACTGTGGGATTGGGGTTATCGTAGCGGTTGCGCGGCATGGGGACATCCGCGCCGAAGCACCAGGTGCGCCCGTCGTCGTCGGAGAAGGCGCAGCCCATCGCTCCCGATCCCTGCCGGTTGTTGTCAACGATGGGCAATTCTTTGGTGTAGAAGCAATAGATGCGTCCCTGGCGCGCCACTACAGGGAAGCCCCAACTGGCCTGCAACTCCTCGGTGCCGGGGTGTGTCCCCACGATCCACTCCGGATCCGACCAGTGGCTGCCATCCGCGCTGCGCGCGAGCACCAGGTGATTGTCGCCGCGTCCCTCGCACGAGCTTTGCGTCCACATCGCCAGCAGCCCCCCGGCCGGCGACTCGAACACCAGGAAATGCTCATTGTCAGTGTCGTTGCGCTGCCCGGCCCGCGGCAGATAGACCACGATATCCGGGTTGGTCCTGCACCATTCGTGTACTTCGATAAGCATCTCTGACTACCTCGCATACACGGGCGCTGAGCCTGTCGAAGCGCCCCTACTCCCCTGCAGAAAACCGCCTTTCGACAAGCTCAAGGCTCGTCGGATTCCCAGACCGGTCGTAGCACTACAGCCCGGCCCGGTAGTTCCCGATCGCCTCCGAGGTCAGCAGGTAGCGGTCGTAGATGCGCAGCCGACGGATGCGGCCGCGCAGATTGTCCCCGATCTTGCCGCGCACGCTGTCCTCGTTGATCTCGGCCAGGTACGGGTGGAGCCGCCACCAGCCCTGGATGCGATGCTGACCGCCGTCGCACAGGACGCCATCCACCACCGTCGAGACGATCTTGGCCGCGCCATCAACGATGAAGACCACGTGGTGCAGCTTGCCCGGAGTAATCATCCAGGGGTCGGTGTCCCAGTTCCAGATACGGACGCTGCGCACCCCGCGGGAGGGATCCGGCCCGTCCACCGTCTCGATCCAGCGCCGTACCTGCCCATCGGTGATTTCTAGCTTCAGCGTGCCGTTGGCCGCCGTGGTGATCTGCACCCCGCGGCGTCGCCGACCCAATGTGCTGAATACCGGCAGACCGTCGTCCACCTGGTTCAGCTCCAGCCACATCTCGATCGTGAAGCCGCCGCCGTCCAGGCTGGGCAAGGGTGGCAGGTCGAATGTGTTGCCGGAGTTGAGCATCCCTTGCGACTCGAAGATCAGCCCGCGCCGCGCGACCGTCTTGTTCAGATGCTGCGTCCAGAGCGCGTCCAGCAGCGCCGGATCAATCTCGTGCACACGGGCCACCATCTTCTGCGTTTCGCTGGCCCAGTAACGGCCATCCTGCTCGACGAAGTCCGGGTAGCTCATCCCCAGCATCGTCGGGTCGGGAGCGTAGAGCAGGATCTCGGGCTGAGACCAGAGGATGTCGCCATCCCGCTCGATGCCGCCACTGACCCACACCGGGTTGCGGTTGCCGGAGTTGCCCCAGCCCGGAAAGCTGTTGTTGTGGAACCAGAAGAGGAATTTCCCGTTGCTCGCCTTCCATACCCGCGGACACGCGCGTGGGGTCTTCATGGGCCGTCCGTCCGCGTAGCGCATGATCTGCGGCATAGTCCAGGTACGGCCCCGATCCCGGCTGATGGCGTACGACGGGTGGCCACTCACGGTGCGATTGACCATGTAAAGGGTGCCGTCGCTCAGCACATCGATGTTCTGTTCCTCGCAGATCGGGCCGAGCGCCGGGTTGACCACGCCCGCGTCGCCGTCGGGCAGCGTATGCCAGACGATCTGCGCCGGATCGGTGGCTATGGCGATGCCGTCCCCGCGGATGACCCAGCCCTCGTCGTCATCCAGCAGGAAGCCGTTGTGGATCTTCGGGATACCGAAGTAGAGCGAGCCTTCCCACAACACGGGCTTGTCAATACACCACCAGAACTGCGTCTTGCCGCCGCTGAAGTTCTCGCGATCCTTTTTGGTATAGCGCATTTCGATGCGATGGCGCGATGACCAGGTGCGGCCGTTGTCGTCGGAGTAGCGATAGGCCAGCCAGCCGCCGTGCATCGAAGAGATGCCGTCGGCATTGTAGCAGTAGAACGCGTAGACGCGGCCGGTCGGCATGACGGCCGCCGTGACCCACGAGTTGATCGGCTCATGGGTGGATTCGATGTCAATCAGCGGCGACCAGGTGCGGCCTTTGTCCGCGCTGATCGTCGCGACGACGTGCTGGCCCTCCTGGCTCTCCTGCCCCGGCCCGGTGGTCAGCACGCACAGCCAGGCACCGTCCCGTGTGATGACGATGTACGGCTGGTCAACATAGTTTTCGCTTGGAATTTTAAGCCCGTTGAGGATGTTGCGTGGATCTGTGTTCATCACGATGGCTCCTATGGGAGATAAGTTTGCTCAGATGAATGACGAGCACCCTGAGCGGAGCCCGGTGTAGTGTGCCGGGCGCAGTCGAAGGGCGCGTCATGGCATAAAAACCGCTACGCATCCTTCGACTACGGGCCGCAAACCCAGCGGCCCTCCGCTCAGGATGCTTCGCTGACTGGATGCGCTCGCTGTGGCCGATCTCCGACCGAGCCGCAGTCTCCTATTCGGGAACGATGAGATCCGCCAGAAACTCCGGCGTGATCTTCTTCCCCAGCAGGAAGAACTTGCGCTCGGGATGCCAAAAGACGTTGTTACCCCCGCGCGTTGTGAAGCTGGTGTAGCCGCCGATGTCGATGCCCTGCCGCGGGCCGAGCCTGACGTTGTCGTTGTCCATCAGTTGCTTCGACTGGCTGAACCAGATCGGCTGGTCGGCGCCCGGCCGGTATTCGCCCAGCGCGGCGAAGCAGGGACGGCGGTTCACGCGGCTGTCCTCCGGCTCGCAGCCGTTCAGCCGGCCGTCGTTGTTGTGGTGGATCAGCAGATAACGGCCGTCCGCAAGCTGATAGATCGGGCAGCCAAAGATCGGCTGGAGGATCGGCAGGCCGTGATCTTTGCGCAGCAGCGGCCGCGGGCTGTGCCACGTCTCGCCGTCGTCCGCGGAGAGGCTGTACCAGATATAGCCGGTCATGGTGCGCATGGTGCAGAAGAGCCGCTGATCGGGCAGGCGCACGATGCTCGGCTCCTGCGCCACGCTGAGCAGCGAGTCGTCGTTGTGCGGGACGCGCAGCGCCCGGTCGCCCCAGGCGTACCAACTGATCTCGATCTTCTCCGGCGCGGGGTCGTCGTCAATGTTTTCGTAGCGCATGAACTCGACCACGCTCTCGGCGGTCCAGGTCTTCTGCGTGCGCGGGACGCGGCGCACGGCCATGCTCAGCCAGCGCGTGAAGCCCACGAACCACCGCCCTTTCAGATCGCGCATCGGTAACTGCCAGACGATCCAGTTGGATGCTACTTCGGGATCCCAGTGGTCGTGTGGGCTGCGCTTCATGGGGATTGTCGCCGGCGCCGACCAGGTGCGGCCCAGGTCGTCGCTGTAGATGCAATCCATCGTCCCGGTGAACTGGTTGGAGATGTCCACCGGCCCCTGGTACTGGTTGTAGACCACGTAGATCCGGCCCGACTTCGACACGAGCGGATAGCCCCAACTGGCGATCTTCCCATCCCCCGGCCAGCGCGGCCCGACCAGGCGCGTGGGTGATGCCCAGGTCACGCCTTCATCCTCCGAGCGGGAGAACATGATCCGGTGGTCGCCCGCGCCCTCGCGGGTGCTCTGCGTCCATACGGCCATCAGCGCGCCATCGGGCGCGTCTGTGACCAGAAAATGCTCGTTGCCGGTGTCGAAGGTCGAGCCGTCAATGCTCTTCGGCACGTAGACGATGGTGTCGGGCTGGCTGCGGCGCAGCTCGCGCTGAAGTATTGCTTGGACGTCGTCCGTCATGGTGGTGATGTCTCCTTGATTGAATCGGCGGGGTGCTTGGAGCACGAAGCCACGAAGGACGCGAATGTGGCGGGCGCCGGCTTCGCGCTTCGCGTTTTCGCGTCACTTCGTGACTTCGTGATCCAAATCCCTCGGCGCCGTCAGCCCCGCCAACGTCTCCGCCGTGATCCGCTTCCCCAGCAGGAAGAACTTGCTGTCGGGATACCACAGCACATCCACGCCGTTGCGGTTGGTGAAGCTGGAATACATGCTCAGGCTGCCGGCCTTCGTGTCGCGTGGATCACGCGTCACGCCGTCCGGCGCGAGCCCTTCCGTAGCCATGAATAGCTTTGGTTGGCTGAACCAGACCGGCTGATCGGCCCCTGGCCGGAATTCGCCCAGGCTGATGTACACCGGCTCGCGCGGCACGGCGTCATATGCGCCGCCCGCGGCCGGCCCGCCGATGTTGTTGTGATAGAACAAGACATAACGACCAGGTTGGGACAAAGGGTAGATCGGATCGGAGGCCACTGGGTTGAGCATCGGCAGGCCGAAGTCGCGATGCAGCAGCGGCCGGGGGCTGCACCACGTCTCACCGTCGTCAGCCGACTGGCTCCACCACATATAGCCGGAGCAGGTGCGCATGACGCAGAACAGTCGGTCGTCGGGCAGGCGCACGAGGCTCGGCTCCTGGCTGATGCTGAGCAGCGGATGCATGCGATGCGGCACGCGCAACGCCCGCTCCGGCGGCGAGTAGCGGATGTCCAGATCGCGCGGCTCGGGATTCTGATCCACGTTGATGAAGCGCATGAACTCGACCACCGACTCGATCTCCGTCCAGTCCTTGGTTTGCTTGAGGGTCGCCACGGCCCGGTTGACCCAATGGCTGTAACCTACGAAGTAACCGCCGGACAGGTCGCGCATCGGCTTCTGCCAGACGATCCACTCCGGCGGGATGATGCTCGCCGGGTCGTCGTAGGGGCTGCGCGGCATGGCGATCTCCTGCGGCTCGGACCAGGTCACGCCGCAGTCGTCGCTGTAGATCGCGCCCATCCCGCCCGTGTGGAAGCGGATCCAGCCGACGATGCCCGTGTGGCGGTTGTACACCACATAGATGCGCCCCGATTTGGAGACCAGGGGGAAAGCCCAACTGGTCATGTGCGTCGGATCGTCCACCGACTTCGGCCCCGCGATGACCCGCGGCGGCGCCCACGTGACCCCCTCGTCCTCCGAGCGGGAGAAGATCGTGTGGTTGATGTTGCCCTGGCCCGGCCGGATGAACTCCTGCGTCCAGACCGCCATCAGCGACCCATCCGGGCCGTCGAAGACGAGGAAATGCTCGTTGACCCAGTCATAGGCTGCTTTGTCCCAACTGCTGGGGATGTACGTGATGTAGTCCGGCCGCGTGAGTTGGGCGCGGCGGCGAAGAGCTTCTTGCATTGATGTGGTCATCGTGTCCTTCCGTATTGCGTGTTGCGTATTGCGTGAGTGGTCGTCAAACGTCAAACGTCATCCTTCGTCCTTGGTCTTTCGTCCTTCGTCGTTCACGCCACATCCATCGGCACGGCCGCGATGTAGACGCTGTACGCGTCCTCCCACGCGAAGCGCACCTCCCCGCGTTCCTCGTCCAGGAAGCCGTCCGGGTAGTTCAGGTTGCGCTCGGTGTCGGCGACCAGATCAACTTTCACCCGCCACGAGCGCATGTCGTCATCGCTGATCCACAAGGAGAGCGGGCTGCGGCGGCCCCACTTGCCGTCGGGCTGGATGCCGGCCGGGTTGTGGAGCAGAAAGATACGGCTGTCGCTCGCCCGCAGCAGCCGAAACTTGCTGGATGGGTTGGGGATGTTGGTACGTTGAATGGGGGTCCAGGTCTCGCCGGCGTCGGCCGACTCGCTGCGCCAGATCCAACCCTGCCACTTCTCGCGAGAGAAGAGCACGAGACGCCCATCGGACAGCTCGACGACCTTCGGCTCGATGAAGTGTCGCGCATCGTTCCGGCACAGGTAGCCCCGCAGCCGGAAGGTCGCGCCGCCGTCGTCCGATAGCATCACGCCCGCGACATAGCGATGATTCCGGTCGGCCCAGGCGTTGGCCGCCTGGTAGAGCAACTGCTTGTCCGCGCCCCAAGGCAGCTCGACCGGCTGCCGCGTGCCCGGCCCCGCGGCCACCTCGGCAGGCGGCCGGCCGATGCTCGGCTCGCACCACTCGTCGCCGCAGTGCTCGGCCCAGCTCACCGGGATGATCCAGCGACCGGACGAATGGACGATGCCGCTGTTGACCCATACGTTCTGGATGCCGCCGGGGATCGAGTTGGGGCAGCTCCAGGTCAGCCCGCCGTCCCGACTAATCGAGCGATAGCTGTCCAGTTGGGTCATCCACGCGCCCGGCGCGTAGGTCTGGAGGAAGGCGTGGACCTCGCCCTCACGCGGCACGAACAGCTCGGTGGTGAAGAGGCCGCGGTGCGCGTGGCGGAACAGCACCTCGGGCGGGCTCCACGTCCGGCCATCGTCCTGGCTCCGGCTGATCATCGTGAAATTGCCTTCGGTCGGCTCGCTGAAGCCACCGGTGGTCCATGTGCAGATCAGATGATCGGCCGCGACGCGGCGCAGGATGCCCTCGCGCGTCCAGAGGCGGATGCCGGTGTTGGCCCACGGATAGCCAGTCGGACCAGGCCACAGCTCATACTGCTTCACCGCGGGATGGATCGTGCGTGTCATGGAACTTTACCTGTCTTCTGGCCGCCGCGGCGAGCGCAACTGGATTACCGAACTCAATTGCCAACATGCTCCAGCATCGCTGCCCAGTCGAGCGTCTCCCAGCGAGTACGCTGCTCGCGCAGCGACGCCAGCAGTGTGCGCCGCGTCTCGGCGCTGTCCACCAGGTTGGTGTGCTCGTAGAAACGGATCAGCTCATCCAACTGGCGCGCGCACCGTTTCTTCGCCTGCGCCTCGATCTTTGCCAGCGCGCCGGCATCACTCCCAGCGCGGCGCAGCGTCTCGGCGCGTTCACGGAAGGGCCGGAGCCAGTCGTCCGGGACGCGCTTGTGGTTAGCGATCAGCTCGCAGGCGCGCATCCGCGCTTCGAGCTGATCCATCAACTTCTTCGTGCCCAGGCGGAAGATCAGTTGCGTCAAGAAGATGGTCGCGGCGATGAGCAGAAGCAAAGCCAGGAAGACTTCCAGCATCTACGTCTCGACTCCCAGGAGCGATAGCTCATGCGCGAAGTGGCACGCGGCAAAATGGCGCGGGCCGACTTCGAGCCGGGGAGGGGCTTCGGCTCGACAGACCTCTTTGGCATAGCGGCAGCGAGGGTGGAAATAGCATCCTGAAGGAGGATTGGCCGGGTTGGCGATCTCGCCCTGAAGCTGGATCTCGTGCAGAGGGCGGGCCGGATCGGGCCGGGGCACGGCCGAGAGGAGGGCCTCGGTGTATGGGTGCTTGGGGTGCAGGAAAAGCTCCTCGGTCTCGGCCTGCTCCACGACCTTGCCCACGTACATGACGGCCACTTCGTCGGAGATGTGCTCCACGACGCTGAGGTCATGGGCCACGAAGAGATAGGTCAGGTTGAACTTCTTCTGCAAGTCCTGGAACAGATTGAGGATTTGCGCCTGCACCGAGACATCGAGCGCCGAGACCGGCTCGTCACAGACGATCAGCTTGGGATTGATGCTGAGCGCGCGGGCCAGGCCGATGCGTTGGCGCTGCCCGCCGCTGAACGCGTGCGGATAGCGTTTCAGATAGCGCACGTCGAGGCCCACGACCTCCATCAGCTCGCGCACGCGCTGTTGCAGGTCGCGGCCTTCGGCGATCTTGTTCAGCCGCAGCGGCTCGCCGACGATGTCGAGGATGGTCTTGCGTGGGTCGAGGCTCGAATAGGGATCCTGGAAGACCATCTGCATGTGCCGGCGGATGGCGCGCATCTGGTTGGACGGCAGCGATGTGATATCCACGGCCTGCCCATCCACGCGCATCAGCACGTGGCCGGCCGACGGCTCGATGGCGCGCAGGATACAGCGCCCCAACGTCGTCTTGCCGCACCCCGATTCGCCCACCAGACCCAGGGTCTTGCCCTCCGGGACGGAGAGGCTCACGTCATCCACCGCGCGCACATGGCCCACCACGCGACGCAGGAACCCCTGTTCGATGGGGAAATACTTTTTCAGGTTGCGCACTTCCAGGAGCAGCCCCGGCTCCATCGTCGGAGGCATCTGGGTGGAGTTTGCGCTGACTTGCTTCGAGAAATTCATGGCATGTGGCCTCAAGCGGATCACCCGGCCCGACTTCAGGCGTTCAGGGATTGCGAATCCCTGTCTCAAGCTGAGAAGCCCCCTCAGGGGCCAAAATTCGTAGAGCGGAGCATCCTGAGTCGAAGGATGCGCAGCGGTCACCGGCGCCTCGCATCCTTCGACTCCACTTCGCAAACGTCGCTCCGTTCCGCTCAGGATGCTTTCGCGCCCCAAAATCGAAACACCACCATCAATGTTGTTCATACAGTACACAACGCACCTGGTGATGCGCTCCCATCGCGATCAGATCGGGCACGCGAGTATCGCAGCGTCCCGCGATGAATTGGGTGCAGCGGCTGGCGAAGCCGCATTCGGCCGGCGGGTTGAGCGGCACGGGAACCGTGCCGGCAATCGCCAGGAGGCGCACGCGTGACTTGCGCCCCACCTTGGGGATCGAGCGCAGCAACGCCTGCGTGTACGGGTGCAGCGGGTTGCCGAATAGCTCACCGATGGGGCCGTATTCCACGATGCGCCCGAGATACATGACCGCCACCTCGTCGGCCATGTTGGCGATTACGCCCAGGTTGTGGGTGATGAACATCACCGCCATGCCCATCTCGGCCTGCAGCTCCTTGATGAGCCGCAAGATCTGCGCCTGGATGGTCACATCGAGCGCGGTGGTCGGCTCGTCGGCGATCAGCAGCTTGGGCTTCAACATCAAGGCCATGGCGATCATGGCGCGCTGGCGCATGCCGCCCGAAAGCTGGTGCGGGTACTCATCCACACGACGCTCCGGGTTGGCGATGCCGACGCGGCGGAGCATCTCGACCGCGCGCTGCCGCGCCGCGTCCTTGCCGACCTTCTCGTGCACCAGCACCGCTTCCATCATCTGGAAGCCGATCGTGTGCACCGGCGAGAAGGCGGTCATTGGCTCCTGGAAGATCATGGCGATCTCCCGGCCGCGGATGTCCCGCATCTGCGGGCCGGCGGCGTCCAGGCCGGCCAGGTCAATGATGTCGGCCGAGCCGGCCGTCCCCGGCAGGTCGCGATAGAAGAGGATTTCGCCTTGCACCGAGCCGGGCCGCGGCACGATCCGCAGGATCGCCTGTGCGGTCACGCTCTTGCCGCAGCCCGACTCGCCCACGATGCCCAGGGTGCGGTTCTTGTGGATGGTGAAATCCACGCCGTCAACCGCCTTCAAGATGCCTTCGTCCAGCCGGAAGTGGGTGCGCAGGTTCTTGACTTCGATGACCGGGTCTGTCTGGTTCATGGCGCCCCGCTTATTTGTACGGATCGGCGGCATCGCGCAGGCCGTCGCCCAGGAAGTTGTAGAGCAGCACGGTGATGATCACCAGGACGCCGGGGGCCAGCAGCCAGGGCCGGGCGACGAGGGTGTGCGCGTTCTGGGCGTCTTGCATCAGCGAGCCCAGGCTGACGGCCGGCGCACGGATCCCCAGGCCCAGGAAGCTGAGCGCCGTCTCCGCCAGGATCATGCCGGGGATCTGCAGGGTCAGGTGGACGATCAGGTAGCTCATGAAGCCCGGCAACAGGTGATCGAAGATGATCTGCAGATCGGTGGCGCCGCCGATCTTGGCGGCGGTCACGTAGTCGTTCTCCCGCAGCTCGAGCAGCTTGCCGCGCACGACCCGTGCCAGCCCGGCCCAGCCCACGATCGAGAGGATCAGCGTGATGGCGAAGTAGGTCTGGACGGGCGACCACTTGGGCGGCACAGCCGCGCTGAGCGCCATCCAGATGGGGGTGGTCGGCAGCGAGATGAGAAACTCGACCACGCGTTGGATGATGATATCCACCGTCCCGCCGAAATAGCCCGAGATACCGCCCAACAGACAGCCCAGCGCGAAGCTGAGCAGCACACCCACCAACCCGATCGAGAGGCTGATGCGCGCCCCGGCCAGCATGCGCGAGAAGAGGTCACGCCCCAGGCCGTCGGTCCCCAGCAGGAAAACCTTCCCTTCGCCTGCGCCGAAGAAGTGCAGGTCGGTACGCCAGATGCCCCAGAACTTGTAGGAGTCGCCGGCCACGAAGAAGCGGATGGGATAAACCTGTGTCTTGTCTTCGACATACACACGCTTGAAGGTCTTGAAGTCAACTTCACCCTTCATCCCATAGACATAAGGTCCTCGGAACGCGCCCGTTTCATCGAAGAAGTGGATGCGCGTGGGCGATTGACTCAAGTTGTCGCGGTGCTCGTTGAGCGGCTCATAGGGCGCCCAAAACTCACAGGTGGCGGCCACGAAGTAGAGCAGGAGGAGGACGAAGAGCGAAACGGTCGCCACCCGATGCCTGCGGAACTTGCGCCACATGAGCTGCGCTTGCGACGCCATGTAGTAGCGCTCTTCGGCAGCCGAGAGCGCGCGCTCTTGGCGGTAGGCGGAAGAGGATGTCTCGTCTAACATCTCAGACCTTCTTCTCGAAGCGAATGCGCGGATCAACGATCACCAGCAGGATATCCGAGAGCAGCGTTCCGACCAGTGTCAGGATGCCCAGGAGCATGACGATGCTGCCGGACATGAACATGTCCTGGCTGAGCAGCGCGTTGAACAACAGCGGGCCGGTGGTGGGTAACGCCAGCACGATGGCGGTGATCGTTTCGCCCGAGACGATGCGGGGCAACTGCCAGCCGATGGTGCTCACGATTGGATTGAGCGCAACGCGCACGGGGTAACGAAAGAGCAAAGTGCCTTCGGGCACGCCCTTGGCGCGGGCCGTGACGACGTATTGTTTGCTGAGCTCGTCCAGCAGCGTCCCGCGCATCACGCGGATCAGCCCCGCTGTCCCCGACATGCCGATGACGATGATGGGGATCCACAGATGTTTGAACAGGTCCCACAATCTAGCCAGGCTCCACGGCGCCGAGACGAAATCGGGGGAGAAAAGCCCGCCCACGCTGATGCCGAAGTAGCGGAAAAACGCGTACATCAGGATCAGCGCCAGCATGAAGTTTGGCGTGGCCAGGCCGATGAAACCGATCACCGAAAAAACGTAGTCACCCAGGCTGTATTGATGCGTCGCCGCATAGATCCCGATGGGTACGGCCACGACATAGGTAAAGAGCAGCGCGAACAGACTGAGCATGACTGAGTAAGGCAAACGTTCACGCAGCAAGTCGGTTACAGGCCGCCATTGCCAGGCAAAGGAGCGTCCCATATCGCCCTGGATGAAGTTGCTGAACCATTTATAATATTGCTCCACCAGCGAGCCGTCGAGCCCGTATTGCACGCGTAGCGCCTCGGCAGTGGACTTGTCCACCGCGGTGCCCTGCGCCTGGATGGCCGCAATGTAGCTGGTGAGGAAGTCACCGGGCGGCAACTGGATGATGATGAAGACGACGATGCTGAGCATCCAGATCGTAAAGACCATGTACAGGAGTCGTCTGGCAATGTATCCAGTCATGTCTCGCTCCGCAGAACCACTTCAAATCACGTGCCAGGCACTGGCGACCCACGGTCGCACGAAGTGCCTGGCACGTAGGTCCAAGGGGTTACGTCTAGGCCTTGATCCACCACTGCTCAGGGTGGTACGGCGCGTAGAAGTTGGTGTCCGACGTCCACGAGATGTCGTTGCCGTCGGGCACGTTCATCAGCCGGTTGCTGACCACCAAGGGGATCGGGGCCAGACCGACCGTGCCGATCATCGGGATTTCCTCGAAGAAATACTTGTGGAACTCGGCGCCGGTCGTGCTGAACTCCGGCGTGCCGAGCATCGTGCCGCGCCACTTGTCCAGGTCCTCGCGGTTCTTCTTGATCTCGGCCGGCGGCTCGATGCCTTCTTTGCCGTTGGTCTGGAACCAGAGACACCACTGGCCGCCCCAGCGCTGTTGCCCAGGATCGTCCCAACCGAAGAAGAGCGGGTTGGAACGACCGCCCAACGCGGCGCGGTCGGTGTGCCAGTTGGGCATCTGCAGCTCGTTGGCCATGTGGCGCTGGTTGAACAGCGCGCCCTCGTACACCTTGACCGTTGCCTCGATGCCGACCGCCTTCCAGTCCTTGCTGACCATCTCGCAGATTTCCTGCTTCGGCCCTTCGAGCACGCCGATCTCGTGGATCAGGCTGATGCGGCCCTTGCCATCGGAGCGCAGGCGGTAGCCGTCGGCGTCCTTCTTGGTCAGGCCGATCTTGTCCAGCAGATCGTTGGCCTTCTTTACGTCGTACTCGATGTACATCGTCTGCCATTCCTTCTTGATGAACGGCAGGCCGGGATGTCCGGCGCCAGGGTACGGCGTCGCCAGGCCGAAGTAGAGCGCGTCGTTGATCGCCTTGCGGTTGATGGAGACGGAGAGCGCGATGCGGAAGTCCTTGTTGTTGAACAGCTCTCGCAGCACCGGGTCCTGCACCGTGCGGTTGGGCATGATCGCCATGTCGCTGGTGCGCAACTGCTTGGGCATGAGGGTGCGGAAGTTGCCCTTGGCCTCGTTCTGCTTGAAGACCGGCATATCCTTCAGGTTCATGTGGTAGGCTTCGAAGTCCAGCTCGCCAGCACTGGCCTTCAGGATCAGTACATCACGGTTCCCGGTGATCTGGCAATCCAGCTTGTCAATGTAGGGCAGTTGGTTACCGTCCGGATCCACCGCCAGATAGTAGGGGTTGCGGACGCAGACCGCGCGCTCGGTGCTCAGGCTCTCCGGCATCCACGGCCACAGGGTGGGGCGGCCCACCAACATGGCGCCGGCCGGAGCCCACTTGGCGTTGAACGCCTTCTTCCAATCATCGAATTTCTCTTCCTTGGCGACGTCATCGGCCTTGGGGTTGTACTTGAGGTGGTACTTCTTGACATAGGCGGAGGGACCGAAGAGCCGGTCCTCTCCCGAGAATGCGCTGCGGCCCAGGCGGTCGAGGATGACCGGGTAGGGGATGGCGAAGCTGATCTCGAGGACGGTGTCGCTGACCTTCTTGAAGACAGCATCCTTTCCGCCGGGCTGCCAGAACTTGTCGCGGGCAGGACGCAGGTCCTTGTTGTTTTCGACATCTTCCCACCAGAAAACGAGGTCATCAACAGTGAAAGGCGTGCCATCGGACCACTTCTGGCCGCTGCGTAGCTCGATGGTGAAGGTCTTGGCATCGGGCGAGAACTTGTAGGCCTTGCCCTGGGCCATGCGAATCTCACTGTTGGCGAAGTCGTACTCGAACAGGCCCGTACAGCGGAGGCATGTGAAGCTCCACAGACCGCTGTCGGGCTGGCCGAAACGGAGAGTACCACCGTACTGACCGGCGCCCTTGAAGGTCTTGACGACTTGCGGCTCCTTGGGCAGACGTTGATCAATCGGCGGGAGCTTGCCAGCCTTGACCATTTCGGCCAACGCGGGAGCTTCCTTGAAGGCGCTGGCGGGCGCGGCGGCCGCCTTGGTGGGTTCAGGAGCTTTTGTGGCTTCGGGCGCTTTGGTCGGCGCAGGGGCTGGCGCCTTGGTAGGCTCGGCCGCCTTCGCAGGCGCCGCTGTGGGCGCAGGTGCGGGCGCTGCCGGCTGGGCGCAGGCAGCGAGTGTGCTGCCGACCGCCAATGCCGACATGCTCAGGAACGTGCGACGCGTGATTCGCTTAGCCATTTGTGTGTCCTCCTAATGAATCGAGCCTGTCAGATACTTTGGCTGCATAGCCGCAGCCTTCATGCTGGACGAACACCTTCGAGTTAGTGGGTTGATCGCAGGCACCTCCTTGGTGAGGATCCAGGGACGAAAGGGGGCGCCCCCGGCCATTCCTCCTTATAGTAACCCTCCGGCAAACAACTTCAGCGATCGCTGGCGTGCATTCTCGATGTGGCGCTCGATATTGGCTTCGGCGCCGGCTGCATCTCCGGCGCAGATGCAGCCAATCAGCTCCTCGTGCAGAGAACGCGTCTCGGACCAGTCGAAATGGTCGGCGTGACGGGAAACGAGCATGAAGATCGGCCCAAGCATCGCCTGGAGCGCGCGCACCAGGTGGGCATTGCCGGACATCTGCCAGATCAAACGGTGGGTTTCCAGGTCGTTGCGGCGATAAGTCTGGCGATCGTTGTTGGTAATCGCGCGCTCCATCTCATGCGCTTTTTCGCACAAGGCAGCTCTGTCGGCCGCGCTGGCGTTCTGCGCGGCCAGGCGCACAGCCAGTTTTTCGAGGACCAGCCGCACCTGATACAACTCCCGGATGTCCCGTTCGGTCAATTCGATTACACAACGACTGTTCGACCGTCCGGCGACCAGCCCTTCGGCCTCAAGTTGCATCAGCGCGTCGCGCACGGGGATGCGACTGACGCCGAGTTGTTCGGCCAATTCACGCTCGGTCAGCGGAGTGCCAGGGTGGAGCCGGCCGCTGATAATACGTTCGCGGAGGATGTCCACGATCTGGTCGCCCAGAAGGGTACGTTCGAGCTTGACTAACTCGATCGCACGAGGCGAAACCGCAGCGGGCAAGCTATCGGAACCCATGTGAAATCCTTCTGGTAGACGGGTGAGGTATTTCGTATATGGTATACCATTTATATCATCAAATGAGCGAATTGTCAAGACCCCAAATTGTGAGTTTGTGGGCCGTGGTCCAGAAATGTACATGTTCGACCTTAACAACTGGTCAGGTCATGCGCGTTCCCCTTGCGCCAGGTTGCAAGTTATGCTTTCTTATGCTAGGATAACATGTGGTAGACACCCTCATCTGAAACGCCGACGGAGACGGCTACGCCGACTGCTACACCAACTCCGACTGAGACGCCGGTGGCCGCCTCGCAGTGGCCGCCCGCCAATGGAATGACCTTATGGTAAGTCCATGACGTGAAAGAACGCCGCCCCGCGGCGTGGCCGGCTGACTATCAAACGCGGCCGCCGTGGGTGAGCAATCTGAGCGGCAGCGACGAGGAAGTCTCTCTGATCGCGCCGGTCAGTGGCGAATACCAGCTTGAGGTGTACGGATACACGGCCGCAGAGTATGCACTGACCGTGCAGATTTCAGCCCTCACGGCGGGGCGGCTGGATTGGGAAGCGATTGTTGTTGCACATCCAGATCCGGACAAGCCCGTTTTGAGCCGACCGCTTGTGCCATTGGAAAGCAAGCCCGGCGCGCAGATGGCGCTTCCGCCGGTGACTCCCAGCGTAAATCAACGCTTTGTTTATCTGCCGTTGGTGCTGAAATGAAGTATTGGGGCAGCGAGTATGCCGGACAACGGTTGGTGAATACGCCCCCCCTAAACCCGTCGAAGGGCCGCGCTTGTATTATCTCAATAATCCGGGTGAACGGCGGTCGCAGACCGCCTACGAACTGGCTTCAAGAGGGTCTGTGACCCCCATTGTCCCCACATATTGAGAAGATACCCGCGCTTCGGCAGGCCCTTCGACAAGCTCAGGACACGACTCAGCGACCGTGCCCAACACCTTTGCGGTATACTCCCGGAGCAGCAGTGTTACTTCGCCTCGAACCCGAACAAATGCACCCTCTCCCCGCCCCAACTGGCGCGCGGGATGAGGCGCAGACCAGCCGTCTCGATCTCCAGCGACACTTTCACGAGCCGCTGGTAGTTGTTCCCCTCCCGGTGCGCCACCTGCCATTGCCCGGCGCTGTCCAGGATCTCCAGGTCGAAGGCGCGCGTCATCATGCCGGCGATCTTCACGTCGTAGCCCTTGAGCGGATAGGAGCACGGCATCCGCTTGAGGTTGTGCAGGTTGCTGTCGAACACCAGCCGCACGGTGCTGAGCTTCATCGGTGAGCCGAAATAGTAGGTTACAGACTCGCCCGGCGGCGCCCACCAGCCGTTGTCCTCTTTCCCCAGCGACCGATCAATCCCATTGCGCAGCGGCTCCGGGTCGCCGACCGAAGCGAAGAGCTGCGCCTCCTGGCAGATCTCCGGGATCGGCCGCAGGAGCCCCGGCAGCCATGAGTCGTCGTCCATCAGCCGCTCTTGCAGCTCAGCCAGGTGGCGTTCGTATACTCCGCGCGGGGAAACGTCATGGCGGGCGGCCACGGCCGCGGCCGTCCCGGCGGCCTGGCCCAACAGCGCCGTCGTCCCCATCACCCGCGTCGAGCTGAGCGCCATGTGCGTCGCGGAGATGTTGCGGCCGGCGAAGAACAGGTTGCCGATGTTGCGCGAGTAGAGGGAGCGATACGGGATGCCGTAGGGGGACGGCGCTTTGTGGAAGATGGTCGGCTCGCCGGGGTAGTGGATGGCGTCGGGATGGTGGTCGTCCATCGGCCAGCCGCCGTACGCGACGATGTCGTCGAACCGGCCGCCCGCCAGCACGTCGTTCTGCGTCAGGATGTGGTCACCCACATAGCGGACGTTTTCGCGCTTGCCCGGCAGGCTGCCGATCCATTCTAGCTCCCAGCGCTGGCCGCGGCCGTCCGGGTGGTTCTTGATGTAGGCCCAGATGCCGTAGGCGATCTTGAGCAGCTCATCGCGATTCGCCTCGGTGTCGGCGATGGTGTCTCCGACGCCGCCTACCTCCAGCCACCAGAAGTTGTGGCCTTCTGGTTTGAGCGGGCGATTGGGCAGGTTGCTTTCGTCGTACTTGATGGCCCACGCGGGCGGGGTGAAGGGCCGGTGCTCCCCCTCGGCGATCTCGCGCAGTTGGATCAGGATCGAGTTGCCCATCGTCTTGCGGTCGGCGACCGCGGGCGCATGCGACTCGCCGAATTCGTGGCGACTCTCGCGGCCCCAGCGATACTCCGCGCCAGAGATGCGCAGCACCGAGTCGCCGGAGCAGTCGGCGAAGTAGCGGGCCTTGACGATGTGCCAGGCCTGGGTGTTGAGCTGCCACGCACGGATGCTGGCGATGCGGTCGCCGTCCATGGTCACGTCGTTGCAGGTGCAAGAGAGCAGCAGCGTCAGGCCGGGTTGGAAACGCGCCTTCTCGTAGAGCACCGTGTCCCAGATCGGGTAGTTGAGGGTGGGATTACGATAGTAGTTGTCGAGCATGATCTCTTCGAGGATGCCCGCCTCTTTGTTGTCCGGCCCGCGCGCGCCGCAGATCCACATGCGGACCTCCGACGAGGCGTTGCCGCCCAGCACCGCGCGATCCTGGATCAGGATCACCCGGCTGCCGTTGCGCGCCGCGGCCACGGCCGCGCACAGCCCCGCGATCCCCCCGCCGACCACGCACAGGTCGGCCTCGTGTTCGGTGATGTCGAAGTGAGTTTTGATCGTCATGATTTCCTTCTCTGTCAATTACACAAGCGTCCTGAGTGAAGGCCACGTCGTTTGTGGCCGTGTCGAAGGATGCGGTCCTCTTGCTCAAGGCCGCATCCTTCGACTACGCCCGCGAAAACCAGCGGGCTCCGCTCAGGATGCTCCACTGAGAGTTTATCCTACCCACGATACTCCCAGCCCGCCTGCATGAAAGCCAGGTAGTTCGCCGCCAGCTCCGGGGTGATGCTCTCCTCATACGGCCCAGCCGAGGGCGAGAGGATCAGCCGCTTGCCGCGGCATTCGTCCAGCACCGCGGTCACGGCCTGGCGCATCTCGGCGGGAGTCAGGGCGCGGAAGTCGTCGTACTGGATGTTGCCGATCAGCGCGATCTTGTCGCCCACGACCTCGAACGCCTCGGTGAAGGTACAGTTGCCGATCGGCGGCGCCTCGATGGTGTGCAGTCCGTCCGGCCCCATCTCCAAGAAGTCGGGCAGGATCAGCTTGATCTGGCCGTGATAGTGCTGAATCACTTTGGAGCCGTGGGCGTGGATCAGCTCGATCAGCTCGCGGGCGTAGGGCACGATCCAGCGGCGGAATGTCTTGCGGCTGACGAGCGGCGGGCTGGCCAGCTCGCTGCCCACCAGGAAGTAGACCTCGGCCAGCTTGCGGCCGAGGCAATACTGGTAGACCAGCCGCTTCTGCGCCATCACCCGGTCGAACCAATCGGCGATCAGGTCGGAGTGCGTCAGCGACCAGACCGCGTACTCCTCCAGCTTGGACACGCCGTAGAGCGCGCCGACCGGCTCCCCCAGGTCGAGCATCATCGCGCCGTATTCCTCCGGGAATTCAGCGCGCTCTTGGAGATAGCCCGGCAATTGGGCGTCGAGCTGGGCGGTGATGGCCGCGGGGGCGGTGTTGAGCGGCAGCGAGCAGTAGAATTCCAGGTCTTCAGCAGTGCAGAGCAGGCGCTTGACGGTCGTCTCCCAGCGGCCCCGCCGCGTCTCGGCATAGAGGCGCCGCCCCCGATACTCCAGAAGATCGCGCTCGACCCGCTCGTCGCCCTCCGTCGCCGTCTCGTGCCACTGCTTCACTTCCGGCGCAAAGAGCGACACGCGCGGGTTACGCCGGTTCAGCATGATGGCGTATTGCTTCGACGCCTCGAACACCGGGCGGTAAGACGGCTCGTTCCGCACGTCGCCGTAGTACGAGGTGCGGTGATATGGAAAAAGCAGCCAGATCGGGGTGTGGTCGGTCGGCTCGCCGCTGAGGACGGCGAAGAGGCGCTGGCGAGCGTTCATCATCTCAGCGCGCTACTTCCTGCAAGTAGTCGTGCAGCGCATGAGCGAGATCACGGCCGAAGGCACGCGCCGTTTCGGACGTGACCGTCATCCCCTCGACGTTGGCATAGGGAATCTCGATCAGCGTGCTGGCAATCACACCGGGGATGGTTGCTACCCAACGTGAGAACGTTCTGGGCGCACCCCCGTCAGTGTTCCAGGACACCCCGAAAGGCAGGTTGTTCGACACGTGGTACGGCAAGGAATCGATGTAGGTATCCTCCAGGATTTCGCAAAAGCGCTCGACACGCTGCCAGTGCGCGAGATCGGGGTCGCCCACGAAATGGATCATTTCATGTGAGCCGCCGTGAATCCAGGGGCAGTGCAGATCCAGAGCGAAGCGCAGTCGGCCTTCTGCCCACTTGGGCACGAGTTGCTTAATGGCCTGCACGGTGGGATAAAGACTTGGTTCGCCGTAGTCCTCCCAGTGATCGTGCGGCATACGGCACTTCCCTTGGTCGCCATCCTCTACACCGTCTTTGTCGACGAAGGGGATGACCAGAAACTCGACATGTTCGCGCAGCCAATGCCCCTTGCCCACACCGGTCAAGACTTCATCCATCAGTCCTTCGAGACTGAAAGTAGCCATTGACTCGCACGCGTGGTGGCGAGCTGTCAACAGGACGCGGTGGTCGGGCATGCCGGTCAGTTGGCCGAGATACAACAACTCGGCGGACCGGCCTCGTGGCGTGCGACACAGCACATCTTTCTTGAGATGCGGGTTTTGGGCATGGCGCTGCACAAAGGCAGCGAGATCGCTGGCCAGGTAGGGGATGGTGAAGGAAAGCCGCACATCATGTGTCCCGGGCGGTATGGAATAGCCGAACGTTTGACCCTCAACGGCTGCGGTGCCAAGCCACGCCCAATGGGCTCCGCCATCCAGGCTCACAGCCGGACCGCGCGCACCGATGGCTTCGCTTTGCGTGAAGTGGAATCTGAGTGTGCGCCCGGCCGCCCCGCGCAGGCGGAAGTACCAGTAGAACCAGTCGATTCCGGTGTCGCGCAGGTCCTGATGAAGGTAGACGTTGTCTCCCTCCATTCTGTCCACGATGATGTTGCCTCCCGGAAAATCACAGTCAATACTTAGGTTGTCAACTTGCACGATCCTACCTCTCCATCCTTAACGGATTGACCTAACCTCGAATGCCGGTCAGCGTGACACCCTGTACGAATTGGCGCTGGAAGAACGCGAACACAAGGAGCATCGGGATCACCATGACCGTGGAAGCAGCCATCAGTTGGTTGTATAGCGTGTTCATATAAGGCAGTCCCCGGAAGCTATGCAGTCCAAGGGCTACCGTCCGCAGCCGTTCATCCGTTAGATAGATCATCGGCCCCATGAAGTCATTCCATGAGTTCTGAAAACTGAAGATGGCTACGGTGGCGAGTGCGGGTTTGGCCAACGGCACAAGTATTTGCCACAGGATTCCAAATTCCGAACAGCCATCAATTCGCGCTGCATCCACCAGATCCTCCGGGATACCCAGGAAGAACTGCCGTAATAGGAAAAGATACACCGGAGAAGCAAAGTACGCAGGCACCATCAGGGGCGCGAAGGTGTTGATCCAGTGCAGTTTGTGGAAAAGCAGATACGTGGGAATCAGCCGGACAATCCCCGGCAGCATCATTGTGCTCAAAAGCAGCGCAAACAGGAAGTCCCTGCCTCTGAATCGAAACCGGGCAAAGCCGTAGGCTGCCAAGCTATTCGATAGCAGATCACCGGCGATTACCACGGCGGTAACGTACGCGGTGTTCTTGAAATAGAGACCGAAAGGCAGAAATGTGAGAGCTTTTGGGTAGTTCTCCCAGGCAATCGGCTTGGGTATCCAGGTAGGTGGATAGCGAGATACCTGGGCCATCGTCTGGAGCGACGCCGAGATCATCCAGACGAGAGGCAATACCATAGCAATAGCGCCCAACACTGCAACCAGATGCCACACGGCTGTCGTAAATCCTCGCCTGAGAAGGACCAAGCGAGAGTGTCCTGCCATCACTCGAGGCGGCGTTGCAAGCGACCCAGTTGTTATGGCCATCAGAACCTCCCTCCCGTCCCGCTCTCATAGTAGACCCAGGAAGAAGAGGTCTTGAGAACCACTAGAGTCAGTATCAGGACTACGATGAAGAGTATCCAGGCGATTGCCGATGCATAGCCCATCTTGAAATAGGCAAAGGCATTGTCGTAGATCAGCAGTGAAACGAAGTAAGTCGCCCTGACCGGTCCACCCTTGGTCATGATGAAGGGTGCATTGAAGGCTTGAAATGACGAAATCAGCCCCACGACCAGGTGAAAGAACACCGTAGGTGTCATCATGGGCAGAGTAATCACCCAGAATCGGCGCCAGGCACTTGCGCCGTCGATCTGGGCAGCCTCGTGCAGATGCTGGGGAACGCCCTGCAGACCCGCCAGGTAGAGCACCATCCCGGTGCCAATGCTCCACAGGGTCATCAGGATCAGTCCAGGCTTGGCCCACGTCGGATCGATCAACCATCCAGGGCCCTCTATACCGATCAGGCGCAGGAAGTGGTTAATTAACCCCACATTGGGATTGAGCATCACGAGCCAAATGACCGCAGACGCCACCGAGGGCACAACACATGGCACGTAATATGCCGTACGGTAAAGGTGGGCGCCCTTGATCCTGTTGAGCAGCAGCGCGATTGCGAATGAGACAGCGATCCCGAGCGGCACCGATACTAGCGAGTAGATCGCGGTGTTCTTGAAGGCCAGCAAGACCAGGTCTTCCTGGAAGACCTTCTGGTAGTTGGCCAAGCCGATCCACTTCGGGTCCGCAAGAATCGAGTACTGAGTGAAGCTGAAGACGAGCGCAGCGATGATCGGTCCCACGTTGAAGATGATAAGGCCCAGCAGGGCTGGCGAGATGAACAGCAGCCCATACAACGCCTCTCGTCGCGCAAGTGGGCGCACACCCCTCTGCCTCGTCGCTGTAAGCCTTTCCGTCGCTAGCATCTCGGCTTCTCCTTTGCGGTCGGGTACGATCACCTCTCTTCGCCCGATAAAACGTGGCACCTGGGGGAACTGAAAGCTGCCCAAGTGCCACTGTCGTGCGTGATCTCTGGTGGGGTCTACGATGTGGCCCACCACTCGTCGAGAGACTTCTGGAACTTCTCGCTCATCTCCTTGACCGCCTGCGCGGGCGTTTTCTTGTGGTAATAGACCTGGTCCAGAGCGGCCGTCATGGCATCGCCCTGCTCATTCCATACCGGGAACGCCCCGTTGTACACCTTGGTTTTCTTCAGCGATACATCAATCACCGGCCAGAAGGGGGCGTTTGTGAATTCAGGCTGGCTGAAACACGCCTTCAGGGGATGCCCCTGCAACTGCGCCTTGATGAACTCACAGCTTCCCTCCAGGTCGTAGGAAAGCCACTTCACCAACTGCCACGCGGCCTTCGGATCCTTCGCCCCCTTGGGGATCGCGTAGCCCCAGCAGTAGTTATAGCTGCCCAGCCAGGGGCTGTTCCGATTCACTGGCGTCTGGGCCGACATGTACTCGAGCTTAGGCGCCTGAGCCTTGATGTAGAAGTAGTACCAGTCACCGGTGAACAGAATGCTTTGCAGACCTGAATAGAACGGGTTGGTCTCGAAGGCGGAAGTGGTGCTCTGCCAGGCCGCAACTTTCTCGATACCGCCTTGCAGATCTACCACGTCGAGCATATACTGCATTACTTCGACAGTCCGCTCGTTATCCATTAAGGACTTGCGGCCGTCATCGCTCACCATGGGCGCGTCGTTCGAGGCCATGATGTGACGGAACCCATCCGCACCTCCGTACAGCGTGCACCCCAGGCGCTTGATTTTCTCGCCGTCGAATGTGACAAGTTTCTTGACGGCGGCCTTGAGTTCGTCCCACGTCTTGGGCGGGTTCTTGGGATCAAGCCCCACCGCCTGGAAATCCTTGGGGATGTAGAACATGATGTTATGTGCACCGCCTACCGCGTTCGGTAGGACCCAGGTATCGCCGTTCCACTGCATGGCCTTCGCTTCGGCCTCATAGTACTGGTCCAGGGTGATGCCTGCGGCAGTCATGAGTTGAGCGAGAGGCAAGAGCGCCTTAGCCTTGACAAACGGCGGCATGTCCTGCTGGGCGAGCATCGTAACATCGGGTGGCGTGCCGGCGCTGATCGAAGCCATCAGCTTCTCGAGACGCTGCTCCCACGGCTGGAGGGTAGCCTCCACCTTGATATTGGGATACTTCGCCATGAAATCCTTGATCATCTTGTCCATCAGCGGCACGCGGTCGCCGCCCCAATGATGCCACAATCTGACGCTAGTGGACGCGGCCGCCGGTGCGGCGGTTGGCGGTACAGCAGTCGCGGGTGCGGTCGCCTTTGTCGGCTCTGCTTTGTCGGCAGCTACGGCCGGCTGGGGGGCTGGGGCCGGTTGAGGTGCGCAGGCAGCCAACATCGCGCTAGCAGCCAGACCCCTACTGAGCTTGAGTAGCTCACGACGCGAAAAACGTTTGACGGTTGACATGGGGTCTCTCCTTTCAGGATTCCGAGTCTAGGGTTGCTTGGTGACCATTAGTATAGCTTGAGCTCCGCACCACCAGTGGACAGGGCATGACGATCGTCCACGCCTGGCCGTCCGGCTCGTTAATCAGCATCAGCAGGCGGCGGGCGGCGATGGCGCCCATGGTCTGGAAGTCTACCCGCGCGGTGGTCAGCGGGGGGTCGGTGAAGCGAGCGATGTCGTAGTCGTAGAAGCCGGTCACTGCGACATCGTTGGGGACGCGACGGCTTGCCTCGCGCAGCGCGCTAACCCCGCCGATCGCCATTGTGTCCGAAGCATAGGCGATGGCGTCCACGTCGGGCGCCTCGGCCAGCAGGCGCTGCGTCATGGCGTAGCCCGATCCGGCGTCGAAATCGCCGCAACTGACGCAAATCGGCTCGCCGGCCAGCCCGCAGCGCGCCAGAGCCAGGCGCAGGCCCTTTTCCTTTTCCTCGCTGCTGGTGGTGGTGCAGGGACCGTTGACCAGGGCGATGCGCCGGCGGCCGGCCATCAGCAGATGCTCGACGAGTGCGGCCATGCCATCCAGGTAATCGGCGATAACGCAGCTGATCTGGAGGGGGTAGACATGCGCGCCGGCTACAACGATGGGCAGTCCCACTCGCTGTAGCGCCACGAGCAGGTCGCGGTTGACAATGCCGCCCATGAAAATGAGACCGCTCACGCTCGGATCGCCGGCGTAAAGCTCCGCTTCGTGCGGGTCCATGCGCGTGCGCTGCAATCGCACGGTGAAGCCATGCTGTTCGAGGATCGGTTGGGCCGCCCGATGAATGGAGCCTTCAATTCCGCTGCTGGCGAAGATCTCTGACTTGCGCATCATCTCGTCGGAACGCACCAAGAGCAGGATCGTCTTGGTCGTTGGCGCTGGCCGAGTCGCCGTCTTGGTCGCGTAGCCCAACGCTTCGGCCGCCCGCAGCACCGCCGCCCGCGTCGCATCCTCCACATAGGGGTAATCGTTCAGGACGCGCGACACCGTGGCGGGGGAGACATTGGCCTGCTGGGCGATCTGGCGAACCGTGGGACGCATAGCGACCTTTCCAGAAGTACCGGGTTTGCAACTTGCGGCTGAGATATATATAACATTGTTTCAGTAACAAGTCAATAGCTTGCCATGAAATTGAAACAAATGTGAAACTGCCCGTCAACGAATACCCAAATAGATGAATGTCATCCGCCGCGGCGCACCGATTTGTTCATTCGTTCAGCACGGCAAATCGGTGTATAATCGCACCATCAATCGTGTACAGAGTCATTCTTGGGATGAGCGAGATAAGAGATGACTATCATAACACACATTAGAGATTGCCGATGACAAGCTCAACCGACCGCGGGCCGACGATGAACCTCGATGAGCTGCGCAGCCAATTGGCGGGCCGGGTGGCGCTGCTGCCGGTGTTTGGCGCGATCATCCTGGGCATTCAGCTCAGCGGCCTTCGCCAGGAGATCAGCCCCGAATCGGTCGCCGTGATGGTGGGCTTCCTGACCCTCAGCGGCGGCGCCGCACTGCTGATGCGCGCGCACCCCCGGCTGGCGCGGCACTGGGTGGCCTGGAGCCTCACCGCGGTCTTGTTGGCCGCAATGTGGGCGAACCCGGCGCCCTGGCTGCCGTTCGCCGGGCTGACGCTGGTCTTCGTGAACGCAATGATCCTCTCCGGCGGCGAGCTTGTGACAGCCGGCCTGATCGGCATCGCCGCGGCGTGGCTGGTGGATCGCCGGGCGCACGTCTATCCGCTGTCCGAGCTCCTGCTGGCGCTGCTCCTGGCCGCGGCGCTCGCCTGGCTGATCGTGCGTACGCTCTACACCGCGCTCGAATGGGCCTGGACTATGCAGCGCCAGGCCGATGACACCCTCGAAGTGGCGCGCAACCGGCAAGGAGAGTTAACCCGCGCGCTCAAGGCGCTGGATAACAGCTACATCATCCTGCGCCGCACGCAGCGCGAGTTGGTGACGGCCCGCAAGCAAGCTGAGCAGGCGCAGTTGATGAAGGAGCAGTTTGCCGCCAACGTCAGTCACGAGCTACGCACGCCGCTGAACATCATCCTGGGCTTCAGCGAGGTGATGAGCCTGTCGTCGGAGGTGTACGGCGACGTCAATTGGCCGCCGATCCTGAAACAGGATATCAATCAAATCTACCGCAGCGCCCGCCACCTGCTCGACCTGATTGACGACGTCCTGGATCTCTCGCGTTTCGAGATCAGCGGCTTCGTCCTGAACAAGGAGCTTGTGGCGCTCACGGCGCATCTGCGCGAGACGATTGCGATGGCCGATGATCTCTTCCACGGCCGCGCCGTGCGACTGGAGGCAGACATCCCCGAAGACCTGCCGACGCTGGAGATTGACCCGATTCGCATCCGCCAGGTCTTGCTGAACCTGCTGGCGAATGCGGCCCGTTTCACCGAGCGCGGCTCGGTGCGGGTCTCAGCGCGGCGCGATGCGCGGGGCGTGTCCATCAGCGTTGCGGACATGGGCCCAGGCATCCCGGCCGACAAGCTGCCGTTTTTGTTCGATGAATTCTACCAGGCCGACCGCTCGTTGAGCCGCGAGCACGGCGGCGCTGGGCTGGGTCTGGCGATCAGCAAGCACTTCGTCGAAGCGCACAATGGGCGTATTTGGGTGGAGAGCGAGTTGGGGCGTGGCGCGACCTTTTCGTTCACCCTGCCGCCGGCCGATGCCGCGGGGACCGGCCGGCTCCTGGCGCAGCCCGCTCGACGGTCTAACCCGTCCGCCGCCGAGGTCAGCGCCGCGCATCCCCTCGTCCTGGTCGTTGATCCGGACGCGACCGTCACGGCGATGATTGACCGTCACCTGGCCGGCTACAGCGCCGTGCAGGTCGTATCATCAGAGACACTGCCCGAACAGGTCCTCTTGCACCATCCGCAGGCGGTTATCGTCAACATCGCCCCGGGTCAAGACAACGCGGCTGCGGGGGCGGTGCCGGCGTCGGTGCCCGTGATCGCCTGTTCGCTGCCGAGCCAGGCCTGGGTGGCCGACAACCTCAAAGTGGCAGCCTGCTTGATCAAACCCATCACCTCGGAGTCGCTCTTGCAGGCGGTAGGGTGCTATGATGCCGCGCATGATATCCTGGTGGTGGATGACGATCGGGGGTTCTGCCGACTGGTGGAACGTATGTTGCAGGCCAGCGAGGGCGATTATACCGTGCGCCGGGCATATGATGGCGAGTCGGGCTTGGCCGCGCTGCGTGAGCAGCCGCCCGACCTGCTGCTCCTGGACCTCATCATGCCCGACGTGGATGGCTTCACGATCCTGGCCGCGATGCGCGCGGACGCGCGGCTGGCGGGCATCCCGGTGATTGTGCTCACCGCCACCAGCCTGGCCGAAGACGCGCTGTCGCAATGCCGGGGCGAGGTAGTCATCCGCCGGCCCGAAGGCTTGCGCCCGGCCGAAGTGCTCCGCTGCTTGGAGGCGGTCGTGGGCGTGTTGGAGCCACACTACGACGAACGCGCCTTGCCGGAAGGTGTGGTGGTGTAATCCGCGCCAATGTTGAAGGCTATCTCAACACCTCCGCAGGGCGGGCAGCAAATACTCTCGCGTCACCACATCCCAGCTCATCCCGCGCGCCACGCGCTGACCTTCGTCCAGCAGCCCCGCGCGCGCTTCGTCAGTGCGCGATAGCCGATCGGCGATCTGCTGCGCCGCAAGGAGACTGTTGTGCGCCTCGATGCTGTCCCGCGTCGTCTGCTCGATGCGCAGGGCATCCCAGGCGCTCCACAGATGATGGCCCGGCGGCAGGCCGATGTAATCGGCTACGATCAGGTTCGGTGTGGGCTGCGCGCCGGCCGCATGGTTGACGAAGCCCACGCAGCCGCACACATTGGAGACCACGCACAGCGCGCCCGCGTTCAGCGGCTCCACCTGGGCGATGCCGAACGGCTCGTAGATGGACTGGCCGAACTCTAGATCGGCGCCGTTGCGCAGGTCGGCAAAGGTCATGGCTTCGGGCATCCGCAGCCCGCAACGCGCGCGGTCGAAGCCGAACTGGTTCAGCAACACGATGCGGATCGCGTGGCGGCCCCAGTGGAACGGCTCAAGCACGCGGAAGAAGAACTCGGCCTCCGTGCCTTGCAGGTCGCCGTTGTCCGAGCGGTGGCCGACGGGCCAGCCATACTCCCGCTCCCAGCGGCGCACATCGTCCGGGTTACGGCCTGTCGGTACCGCGGTCGAAACGACAAAGAGCACCGCGGTCTCCCCGCGCGTTGCCAGTGACCACTCCAGATGCTCCAGCACCCGGATGTCGCGCCAGAACGCCTTGCTGAGCACCATCCGGCTGACATGGCTGAAGATGTAGTCGGGCCGGTAGCCGAGGAGGTTCTCGGCGTACTGGCGCAGCAGCTCGCGGCTCGCCAGCTTTTGCTCAAGGCTGATCGCCGCGGCCGGCACGCCGTTGTAGACCAGGTCAATCGGGGCGCTGCTGAAGACGCCGCCGAGGAACCGCAGCTCATCCATTACCAGGTCGCCGACCGCGAACAGCCGATCGCACACGCCCGCGCGCTGGATCAGCGCGTGCTTGTAGAACCAGCTTTGATCGCCGAAAACTTCATCCAAACGGTTGCCCTGCGCCCGGCCCAACCGCAGCGCGTTGTAGAAGCGGGTGTCGTGGCCGTTGTGCTCCTCGACCAGCAGCCGAGCCGTCGCGACCTCGTGCGCGTAGAAGACCGTCTTGTAGCGATTGGGATCGCGCAGCACCGCGCTGAACACCACCGGCAGCCCCAGCCATTCGTGCGCGATGATATAGCGGTCGGCCGTCGGCGGCAGGTCGGCGGTCACGGCTTCGACCGCCTCGTAGAGCGGCTCGGCCGCGTTCAGGAAGGTGCTGACCTCAGAGATCCGCTCCAACTGGCGGCAGGGCAGGCCCCAATGTTGCCACAGATGGAACTTATACGAATTGACGACCTCGCCGGAGATGCCGCCGGCATCCACCAGGATCACCTCGTGCTGCGCGTCGCCGAACCGGCGCACGCCGTAGAGTAAATGCACGTACATCCGCTCTTCGATGCCCCGGAGCCGGCCCGCCAACTCTTCCGGCGCATGGTTGATGCCGTACAACGAGGAATAGATGATATCCAGCCGGTTTTTGGGCGCGGTCAATTGGGTCATCTCGGCCCCGTTCCAGGGGTTCAGGGGGCCGACCAGGATTGTGCGGCCGACCGCGGCGTTGTATGCCGGCGCGCTGAGCAAACCGTCGAACACCGCGCCGATGCCGCCGATCTTGAAGCCGGCTTCGTGGGTGGCGTGGACAACGAGGGCGATCGGTTCTGGAGACATGGCAGGCTCTCTATGTGGCGATAGACTGGCGCAGCTTCACGTGCCGCGAAGTCAGAGTTACCTGAAAATGCTGGGAGAGCCATCTTTCTTGGAACTCGGTGCACGCACCTTCGCCGGACGCTATCAGCGCGGCAATCGTTTCCGCATCCATCGTTTGCTCCTGATTCGACCTGTTTTCTCGATTAATCTACCTGCAATTTGTGTGTATCATAGCACAATCCGGGGTCAGAGGCGAACGGCGGTTATCGCGTCGGCTTCTATTCGAGCGCCTTGCGCAACGCGCGCAGCAGATCAGTCGCGGGTGCGGTTTCCGGGCCGGCCAGGCTCAGGAAGAGCATCAGGTGGGGCCGGCGTTGGCGCAGCGAGAGCCGCCGGATGTGCGGGCCGTATTGCGCCAGGAATGACCGGAATTTGGCGGCCGCCGCGCTGGCCCCGCCGCCCCGGCTGCCGATCGCCAGCCCGGCCGGGCCATCCTCCCACCGCAGCGCCTCCCCTGCGCCCGCCGCGTCGAGCTTCCGCCGCAGGTCGCCCGCGGCCGGCACGATCTCGACCTCGCAGCCCGGCGGTTCACGCAGGTCGCCGCGCACCGTCAGCAGATCGCGCTTGCCGTGCAGCCATTCGATGCCCCAGAGGGGCGGCAACTCGCGCGTCAGCAGGAAGTAGCCGATCTCCAGCCGGCGGAACGGTCGGCCCGCCGCCTCAACCGTGATCTGCGCGCCAGAGTTGATGCCGCGCACCCACCGCCAGGTGGTCTGGCCGCCGAGCGTTGCCAACCCCGCTTGCAGCCACAGGCCGAGCGCTTTGCTGCGCCGGCGGTTCAGCCACGAGCCGGCCATCAGCCCGACGACCAGGATGATGACGATGCCCCACAAAGCTCGATCAACGGGGCCGGTCACTGGGAACATGGTGTGTTACTCCATCACCAGCACGGCTGCGCCCTCGACTTGGCCGCGGCGCAGGCGCGCTAACGCTTCGTTCGCCTGTTCGAGCTTGAAGCGCGTTACACTCGGCCGGACGCCGGCCTGGACCGCGACCGCCAACAGCTCCTCGCCATCTTGCCGCGTCAGGTTGGCGACCGAGCGCACGACGCGTTCGCCCCAGAGGATGTGGTAGGGGAAAGACGGGATGTCGCTCATGTGGATGCCGCCGCACACCACGACGCCCCCCGGCGCCACCGCGGCCAGCGCGGCCGGGATCAGCGCGCCCACCGGCGCGAAGATGAGCGCCGCATCTAATGGCGCCGGCGGCCGATCGGTGGAATCGCCAGCCCAGGCCGCGCCCAGCCGTCTGGCAAACGCCTGGGATTCCGCGTCGCCGGGCTTGGTGAACGCGTACACCTGCCGGCCCTGATGCATGGCCACCTGCGCGATGATGTGCGCGGCCGCGCCGAAACCATAGATCCCCAACCGGTGCGCGTCCGGCCCGGCCATGCGGTAGGCGCGATAGCCGATCAGCCCAGCGCAGAGGAGCGGCGCGGCCTCGGCGAAGTCGTAGCCGTCGGGCAGCCGGAAGCAGTAGCGTTGGTCGGCCACGGTGTAGTCGGCATAGCCGCCGTCCAGCGTGTAGCCGGTGAAGCGGGCAGCCGCGCACAGGTTTTCCCGGCCGCGGCGGCAGGCCGGGCACTCCCCGCACGTCCAGCCCAGCCAGGGCACCCCCACCCGCTCGCCGACCTGGAACTGCGTCGCGGCGTCGCCCAGGCCGGCCACGGTCCCCGCGATCTCGTGGCCGAGGATCAGTGGCAGCTTGGGCTGCGTCAATTCGCCGTCCACGATGTGCAGGTCGGTGCGGCAGACCGCGCAGGCGTGGACGCGGATGAGCAGTTGGCCGGGGCCGGGTTGCGGCGTTTTCAGACAGGCCGCGGTCAAGGGTTGGCCCGGCGTCTCCAGCACCATTGCGCGCATCAGTTTGCGGATCGTCATTTCTGCGCTTGCCCTGTAAATCCGCCGAACAAGTTCGGCACTCCGGAGTTCTCGACTTGTCGGGGCGTTTCGCGTTGGTGCCGTGCATAGTGCGCCTGTAAGCTCGTCACGCGCAATTCCTTTGCTTTCAACGCCGTGATTCCGTTCACCGCGGCCGTTGCCGCGCTCAGAGTGGTCATCAGCGGCACGCCATGCAGCACCGCGGCGGTACGCATCGTCCGGCTGTCGTCGTGGGCGCGGGCGCCGAGCGGCGTGTTGATGATAAGCTGTAGCTCGCCAGCCTCCACCATGTCGCGGATATTGGGATGCCCTTCACTGACTTTCTTCACCGATGTGACCGGCAGGCCAACGCGCGCCAGCCAATCGGCGGTGCCGCGGGTGGCGCAGAGTTGGAAGCCCAGCCGGTGCAGGTCGCGGGCGATTTTCACCACGGCGCCTTTGTCGAAATCGTTAACCGTGATCAGCACCGAACCCTGGGTCGGCAGGGGCGTCCCGGCCGCGATCTGTGCCTTGGCGAACGCGTGGCCGAAGCTCGCGGCGTGGCCCATCACCTCGCCGGTCGAGCGCATCTCCGGCCCCAGGCGGTAATCGCTGCCCAGGAACTTCTTGAACGGCAGCACCGCCTCCTTCACGAAAAAGCCGTCTACGTGCGGCGTCTCTGTGAAGCCCAGATCGGCCAGCTTGCAGCCGGCCATCACTTTGGCGGCCAACTTAGCGAGCGGCACGCCGGTGGCTTTACTGACATACGGCACGGTGCGCGAGGCCCGCGGGTTGACCTCGAGCACGTAAACAATGTCATCCTTGATCGCCAACTGCACGTTCATCAGCCCACGCACGCCCAACGCCAGACCCAGGCGCTCGACGTATTCGTAGACGATGTTCTGATGGTAGAGGCTGATCTTGTAGGGCGGCAGGACGCACGCGCTGTCGCCGGAGTGGACGCCCGCTTCCTCGATGTGCTGCATCAGCCCCGCGATGACGACTCGCTCGCCGTCCGCCAGCGCGTCCACATCCAGCTCGAAGGCGTCTTCCAGGTAGTGGTCAATCAGCACCGGGCCATCGGGTGAGGCGGCGGCGGCTTCGGCCAGGTAATCGCCAAGCGAGGCGTCGTCGTAGGCGATCTCCATGGCCCGGCCGCCCAGCACATAGGAGGGGCGCACCAGCACCGGGTAGCCGATGCGCGCTGCCACGCGCCGCGCGGCGTCAAGCGACTGCGCCGTGCCCCAGTCCGGGCTGGGGATGTCCAGCCGGCGCAGCAGATCGCCGAAGCGCACCCGATCCTCCGCCAGGTCAATCGCGTCCGGCGGCGTGCCCCAGATCGGCGCGCCCGCACGGGCCAGCCCGGCCGCCAGGTTGAGCGGCGTCTGCCCACCGAACTGCACGATGACCCCGGCCGGTTGCTCCTCGTCCACGATGTTCAGCACATCTTCGAGCGTCAGCGGCTCGAAGTAGAGCCGGTCGGCGGTGTCGTAGTCGGTGCTGACCGTCTCCGGGTTGCAGTTGACCATGATCGTCTCGTAGCCCAGCTCTTTCAGGGCGAAGCAGGCGTGGACGCAGCAATAGTCGAACTCGATCCCCTGGCCGATCCGGTTGGGGCCGCCGCCCAGGATCATCACCTTGCGGTTGTCCGTGGGCGCGGCCTCGTCGCCGGCTTCGTAGGTCGAATAGAGATAGGGGGTGAAGGCCTCGAATTCCGCGGCGCAGGTGTCCACCCGATAGAAGTTGGCCCTCAGGCCGAGCGCCAGACGGCGAGCGCGCACTTGCATGGCGCCTTCGGCCGGCGGCAGCCCGATTGCGCGGGCGATCTGAGCATCGGAGAGGCCGTGGCGCTTGGCGCGGCGGAGGATCTCTTTACCTAACCCCGCGGCCCCCTTCTCCTTCGACAGGCGCAGGACAGGCGCTGCGAGGGAAGGGGGAGGCGCGCCCCCCTCGCCCGGTGGGACTGCTTGCGTCCCGCGCAGCGGGAGAGGAGCTGGGGGTGAGGTGGTCAACTCGTGCTCGATAGCGAGGATCTCGGCCATCTGAGTCACGAACCAGGGATCGAACGCGGTCTGCGCCGCCACTTGGTTAACCGCTGCCCCGGTGCGCAACGCCTCGGCCACAGCGAACAACCGTCCCGCGGTAGGAACCGTCAGCGCGAGATCGTGGGCGTTGCGTGTGTCAGAACGCCCTTCCGTTGGCGCAGGGGGCGGGAAGGGCGCTTTGAGCTGCGCGCCAAAGCCGGCCGCGTCAATCTCTAGCCCGCGGATCGCCTTGTTGAGCGCCTCGGGTAAGGTGCGGCCGATCGCCATCACCTCGCCCACCGACTTCATCTGTGGGCCAAGGGTGGGATCGGCGCCGGGGAATTTCTCGAAGTTCCAGCGCGGGATTTTCACGACGCAGTAGTCAATAGATGGCTCGAACGAGGCCGGCGTGACCCGCGTGATGTCGTTCTTGATCTCGTCCAGCGTGTAGCCGACCGCCAGCAGCGCGGCGATCTTGGCGATGGGGAAGCCGGTGGCCTTCGAGGCGAGCGCCGACGAGCGGCTGACGCGTGGGTTCATCTCGATGACGACGACCTCGCCGGTGCGCGGGTTCACGGCAAACTGCACGTTGGCGCCGCCGGTCGCCACGCCGACCGTCCGCATGACGATGCGCGCCTGATCGCGCAACTGCTGATACTCCCGGTCGGTGAGGGTTTGGGCGGGCGCGACGGTGATGCTGTCGCCGGTGTGTACACCCATCGGATCAATGTTCTCGATAGAACACACCACGACGAAGTTGTCGGCCCGGTCGGCCATCACTTCCAGCTCGTATTCCTTCCAGCCGAGCACCGATTGCTCGATCAGCACCTCGCCGACCGGCGACTCGGTGAGGCCGTGCGCGACGATGCGCTGCAAATCGGCCGCGTTCGCAGCGATACCGCCGCCGGAGCCGCCCAGGGTGAAGGACGGGCGGATCAGACAAGGGAAGCCGACCTGGTTGGCGATCGCTTCGGCCTCGGCCACCGAGCGGGCCAGCCCGGAGGCGGGCACGGCCAGCCCGGCCGCGATCATCGCCTGCTTGAACTTGAGCCGATCTTCGGCCAGCTCGATCGCGACAGGCTGCGCGCCGATCAGCCGCACGCCGTAGCGGTCGAGCACGCCGGCGCGGGCCAGATCGAGCGCCAGGTTGAGGCCGGTCTGTCCGCCGACGGTCGGCAGGAGCGCGTCGGGCCGCTCGGCCGCGATGATCTTTTCGCAGATGGGGACGGTCAACGGCTCGACATACGTCGCATCAGCGAACTCCGGGTCGGTCATGATCGTCGCCGGGTTGGAATTCACCAGGACGACGCGATAGCCCTCGCGGCGCAGCGCCTTGCACGCCTGGACGCCGGAGTAGTCGAATTCGCAGCCCTGACCGATGACGATCGGGCCGGAGCCGAGGATCAGGATGGTGTGGATGTCGGTGCGTTTGGGCATAAGTGACCATACGTTTACCACGAAGACACAAAGGCGCAAAGAACACTAAATTTCGGTTTCGTGCTCTTCGTGACTTGGTGTCTTGGTGGTGAATCTTCATTGCAGCATCAGCGCCACGAACTCGTCGAACAGATCCCGCGCGTCGTGCGGGCCGGGCGCGGCTTCCGGGTGATATTGCACGGAAAACGCCCGCAGACGGTTTAAACCGTCGGGGGCGGCCAGCCCTTCCACGCAGCCATCGTTCAGGTTGGTGTGCGTGACGACGACACCGGGGGGCAGGCTGTCGGCGCGCACCGCAAAGCCGTGGTTGTGGCTGGAAATGGCGACGGCGGCGGTGGCGTGGTGCTGCACCGGCTGGTTGCCGCCTCGATGGCCGAATTTCAGCTTGTAAGTCGTCCCGCCGAGCGCGAGGGCGAGGATTTGATGCCCCAGGCAGATGCCGAAGATCGGGACGCGACCCAGCAACGCCCGCGTCGCCGCGATGGCGTAGGTGACAGCGGCCGGATCGCCCGGCCCGTTGGAGAGGAAGACGCCATCGGGGCGCAGCGCCAGCGCATCGGCGGCCGAGGTCTGGGCAGGGACGACGGTGACGCGGCAGTTGCGCCGCGCCAGCTCGCGCAGGATATTGCGCTTGATGCCGAAGTCGTAGGCGACGACGTGGAGCGCACGGTGGCCGACCCCCGGCGCGGGCTGCGCCGCGACCTCGTAGGCCGCGGGGCAAGTGACCTCCCTGGCGAGATCCAGGCCGTTCATGTCGGGCGCGACGCGGGCCAGCGCGATCAGACGCGCCGCGTCCGTGTCCATGGAGGAGAGCGCCGCGTTCATCGCGCCGTGGGTGCGCACGTGCCGGACGAGCGCCCGCGTGTCGGCGTCGGTCATCGCGACCACGCCGCGGGCTTTCAGATAGGCGTCCAGCGTGCCGGTGGCGCGCCAATTGCTGGCGATCGGACTGGCCGCGCGCACGATGAAGCCTGAGACCCAGCAGCGATCCGATTCATCATCCTCGTCGTTGACGCCATAGTTGCCGATGTGCGGCTGGGTCATGATCGGGATCTGGCCGTGGTACGATGGGTCGGTCAGGATCTCCTGATAGCCGGTCAGGCTGGTGTTGAAGACCAGCTCGCCGGTGCGCTCGCCGGCCGCGCCGAACGCCCGGCCGGGCCACAGCGTGCCATCGGCCAGGGCCAGGAGGGCCGGGGCCGGGTCAGATGGCTGCCGGGGGGATGGATCAGCGATAAGCATGGTCTCCATGGCACGATATGTGCGGCAAATCAGCTGAGAGCGGATCAGTTACGCCTACCCCCAAGGTTTCCCGCGTCAAGCCGGCGTTCTCCGCGACCTGGTTCTTGTACTTCTGAAACATCCCGACATCAACAATATCGGTCGGCTTGATGTGGGCGAAGGCGTACTGGAAGGCCCGCCGCGTCGTCTCGGAGGTCGCGCAGTTGCGGCTGGCGGCCAGGATCTTGAACCCGATGCATGGCTTATTCACCTGGCGCATCACCGCGGTCATGCGGGCCGGGTCTTCGGCCGGGAAGCGGTCGCGGGCATAGGCGTCCTGATCGGTGGCCGGCGCGCTCTTGTAGCCGCGCGCCAGATTGTAGAAGCAGCACATGTAGAAGTCGGTCTCCCACCCCTGCGCCTCGATCTCCTCGATCACTCGAGGGATGTGGGTGCCGACCCCCGCCGGCAGCCCCTGGTCGTGGATCGCCCTGATGTAGTCGCGGACGACCGCCAGCTTGTTGCTGTGCCAGCAGTTATCGGTGTGCGTGCCATGGTTGTAGATGGCGATCGGCCGATAGCGGGCGATCTCGGCGATATTCGCGGGAATGCTGGCGAACTCGGACGCGGTCTGCGCGATCCATTGCAGCTTGCCCCCGCGCAACTGATGCTCTAGGTAGGCGCGCATCTGGTGGCGGTCGCCGCGTGACTGGAAGGTGTTGATCCCCTGACGCCAGCACTCGTCCAGCAACTCCTGGATCGCCGGCATGGTGTAGTATTCGATCATTTCCCGGTCGAGCTCGGCGGAAAAGTGCGAGAAGCCGCTCAGCGGATTCCCGCCGCAGATCAGCCGGGTCACCGGGTGGCCGAAAAAGTTGACTTGGGGCAGCATGTCGGATCATCTTCTAGTGAGACGGGCCGGTCGTGAAGCGGACAGGCCCGTCCCTGCCCGGATCTTACGCGATCTTCTTCAGATACTTCACGCTCTTTGCCACCGCCTCGGCCATGTCGGTCGCGCAGCGGTCAAGCTCGACGATCAGCCATTCGACGTGGGCGGCGACCTTGAGGATCGCGGGGAAGTCCATGACCCCCTCGCCGATCGCCTGCATCGGCTCGGTCGTGACGGCCGGGCCATCTTTGATGTGCAGCAGGGTGGCGCGCTTCCCCGACTCCTGGATCGCCGCTACCGGATCCACGCCGCCGGTCTTCACCCAGTAGGTGTCAATCTCCAGCTCGATGCCGGGGTCGAGCAGCTCGAGCATCACCTGGTAGGGGTAACGCCCCTCGACCAACTGATACTCCCACCAGTGGTTGTGGATCGCCAGACGCAGGCCGCGCGCCTTGGCCTCGGCGTAGGCCTGGTTGAAGATGTCGCAACTGCGCCTGGTGTCATCCAGCGTCTTGAAGTTGTCCCGGCCGAAGCCGGTGACGAGGCGACCGCAGCCGATGGCGGCCAGGGTGTCGGCCGCCTCGGCGGCTTTGGCGCCGGTGGGCGGCGGCATGATGTGCGCGGCGGGGACTTGCAGCCCCAATTCCTTGAATAGCTTGCCCGCGGCCTGCGCGGTGGTGCCGGGGAAGCCGGCCGGCTCGACGCCGTCGTAGCCCATCGCGGCCACCTGGCGGACGACCGCTTCATAGTCTTTGGCCGCAGCTTCGCGGAGCGAGTAGAGTTGCAATGCGATTGGTTTGGACATGGGATGTACTCCTGATGTGAAATGGAACCGCACTCATACCGTAGCACGCCCCTGGCGCGGGCGGTATGACCAAGCTCATCAACGCTGAAAACAAAACGCCGCGCCGCCGAGGATCTGGTCGCTGGTGATCGTCGGACACCAATGCCGCTCGATGTGCTCGACCACCAATTCGACCCCTGCGAAGTGATCCACGAACGGCGGCATCCGCGAGTTGTACATGGCGTCGGTCAGGTCGCGCACGAGAGCCACGTTCATCCCCTGCAACACAAGCTGGCGGATGCCGAACGGCCGGCCGAGCACGCACATGTTGGCGTGCACGCCCATGATCAGGGCGTTCTCGATGCCGCGTTGGCGCATCAGGTAGTAGACTTCGGCGCTATCGCTGATGGCATCGCCTTCCATGATCTCGATGATCGCGATCTGCCGGCGCCACGGATGGCCTTGCGCACATTGCGGCCGGCAGTCGCACCCGCCGTCCGTGTCATCTATCGGCAGTTGGCCTTCGCGTTCGGGGATCAAGCGCACCCAAGGCTGGAGCGGGATCGTGCTCTCGACGGGCGGCGCGGCCTGGGCCAGCCTGCGGCCGGGGTGATCCGCATAGAAGTCGAGCGTCCCGCTCGGCGCGTGGATGATCAGCACATCGCGGCGCCGCAACTCGGCGATGAGCGCGTTCATGCGCGGGGCCATCTCTGCCACGCGGCGCGACGCGCCCACGCACCAGTGTTGATCCCACATGTCGCAGATGATCGCGGCGGTCTGCGCCGGTTCCCACGCGACGGCCCGCATCATCGTTTGCTCAACCTTACCGGCGAGGCCGCCTCTCGTCCGGCTGCGCAGATTCAGGTTCAATTGGCTTCCCATCCGCTGACTCCTGCTCCCTGTCTCACTCCGCCAACAACGCCTGCGCCAGAATCCTCTCCGCCACTTCCATCGTCTTCACCGCGTCGGCGAAGTTGGAACCGGGCTGCTGACCTGTCCGCAGGCAATCAATGAACTCCCGATTCTTTGCCTGGAAGCCCCCGAAGATGAAGAACTCGTCGCTGCCCGCGACCTGGCGCGTGTCGAACTCAACGCCGACCGTGTCGCCGTCAGCGTAGAGCCGCCCCTTGCTCTCGTGCTCCGCCTCAGCGCAGATGCCAGGCGCGTGCATCTCCACGGCGAAGATGCGCCGGCCGCTCGTCCAACTGTTGAGCATGAAACCGGTCGCGCCGTTGTCGAAGTGGAGTGTGGCTGCGATGAAGTTGATGTCGGGCACGAGGACGCGCTTCGTCGTGCTCTCGACCCGCACGACCTCGCCCCCGCACATCCAGCGCAGCGTGTCAATCGCGTGCACGCCGTCATCCATCATGTGATCGCGCGCATCGAGATGGGGTTCGATCAAGTTCTTATAGAAGCGGCAGACCGCGTGCACGATTGGGCCGCGCTTCAAGCATTCGTCGTGCAGCTTGACCACCATGGGGCAGATGCGGCGCTGAAAGCTGACCTGCGTGAGGCAGCCCCGTTTCTCGGCCAGCCAGGCCAGGTTGCGCGCCTGGTGCAGGGTGATGCCCATCGGCTTCTCGATGTAGAGGTTCAGCCCGTGCTCCAGACACCACATCCAATGCGGATACATCACGTCGGGCGGGCCGATCACGTAGACCGCATCGGGCGCGACCTCCTCGATCATCACCTTGTAATCGCTGTAGCGTTTTTCGATGCCGTATTTGTCGCCGGTCGCGTGGAGCCGATCGGCGCGGAGATCGCAGATGCCGGCGAACTCGACATCCGAGCAGGATGCCAGCGACGGGTAGTGGACGCGATTCGCCATGACGCCCGCGCCGATCATGGCGATGCGGACCTTTGGGCCGGTAGCAAGCGTGGTCATTGTCCCTCCCAAACCCGGATAAGATTACAAGATTGACAGGAAGAATTTCAAAATCATCCTGTGCATCCTGTCAAGGTATCAGGCAAACAGCGCCTTTGCGAAGCCGATATCCTGCGCGATCAAGCGATCCACGGCAGCCTCGTCGCTGTACTCGGCGGTGAGGCAGATGACCCCGCGATAGGCGCGGCGGCGCAGCTCGGCGGCCACGCGCGGCCACGACGCCAACCCCTGCCGCCCGGTCGTCCACCACGGCCGCCACTGCACATCCTCGGCCTCTGGCCCGCCGACGCGACGCCAGAAGGCGTTCTTCAGATTCACCATGCACAGGTGCGACCAGATGATGTCCAGCGCCAGCTCCGGTTCTTCGCCGTTGAGCGCGTTGTGCGCGGCATCCCACACCACCGCGATCCGCCGCGGGTCGTAGCGTTCGATCAGATGACGCAGCCCCATCGCGTTGCAGACCATCCGACCGCAATGATTCTGCACACCGAGTTGGATGCCGTGCTTTTCGAGCAGCGGCAGGAGCGCGTCGTATTCCCGCTGCAAGCGCGCCACGCTCGTCAGATAGCCCTCCGCGCCGATGGGCGCCATCACCCGGATGACCGGCACGCCGGCCTCGGCGCACGCTGCGATGAACGGCTCGCCGACCGGCCCGCCCGGCGGGGTCACGCTGAAGACCTTCACCCCGTGATCGGCCAACAGCTTGACGGCCGGCGACAGGTCGCGGGCCACGTTCTCCGGCAGCACTTGATAGCCGGGCCGCACGGGTAGCTCGATGCCGTCGAAGCCCAGCCGGGTCGTGAATTGCGCCAGCTCGGGTAGAGGGCTTCGCCAGGGCTTGGTGAAGAGCGAGAATGCGATGGGTTGTGTATTCATCCGTGTCCTCCGTCTTGGAACGAGTGCGCCCTCATTGTATCAGGTTCGCCCTTGATCGTACAGTCGCGCCATCGCGATCAGCGGGTCAGGACGCGCCCGTTCAGTATGCTTCGTCAGCGTGCATTTTGCCCGTGGACATGCAGCACTCGCACTACATTTCGAGTATGAGAACGAGTGCCACCGCTGCCAGCGCCGCGGCGACCTGAAACGCCAATACGGCCACCGCCTGTCTTGGCGCCCGCGGCAGCCACTTCATCGCAAAGAACGCCATGATCGGCGTCTGCGCGACCAGGAGCAATTGGAAGATGCGGGCGGCTGTGCCCTCATCGGCCTGGCGGACGATGCCGAACCGGGCAACATGGACAAGCACGAGGGCGAAGGCGGCGGCCGATAGCGCCACTGGCAGAAAGGCGCTGGGCCGCTTCATCAGATCTGATAGCTTCATTTGATAGCCTCCAGTGTATACGGTGCCGAGCGGCTCAAATCACCCGGAACGCGCTGGTCACGACATCCCCTTTGGCCGGCCCCACCGGCTGTCGCCCGCCGATGCTCACGCGATACTCGCCGCGCTCGACCACGCGCTGTCCGACGTCGTTCACCAGCGCCAGATCCTTCGGCGCCAGGGTGAAGTTGACCGTCTTCTTCTCGCCCGGCGCCAGGCTGACGTGCTGGAAGCCGCGCAATTGGCGGATCGGGTTGCGCGGGGAGTCGCCGGGATAGCTCAGATACACCTGCACGATCTCATCGCCCGCGCGTGTGCCTGTATTACGCACGCTCACAGACACGGTCAGCGGCTCGTCGGGAGAGATCGCAGCCTTGCCCAATCGCAAGTTGTCATAAGCGAACGCCGTATAACTCAGCCCGTGGCCGAAGGGGTAGAGCGGCTCGCCCCGGAAGTAGCGGTAGGTGCGGTTCACCATCGCGTAATCGCTGAACGGGGGCAGATCGGCCGTGGAGCGATAGACCGTGACCGGCAGTCGGCCGGACGGGTTGGTGTCGCCGAACAGCACCTCGGCCAGCGCCGTGCCGCCCGCCTGGCCGGGATACCACGCCTGCAAGATCGCCGGAACATACGCGTCGGCCCAGGTCACCGAGATCGCGCTGCCGCCGAGTAGGACGAGCACGACCGGCTTGCCCAGCGCGTGGACGCGTTCCAGCAACCGCTGCTGCGCCTTCGGCAGCGCGATGTCGGTGCGGTCGCCGCCGATGAAGCCTTCAACCTTGACCGGCATCTCCTCGCCCTCGACATACGGCGTGAGGCCCAGGCACATGATGACCACATCGGCCTTCGCCGCGGCCTCGAGCGCCGCGGCCGCCTCGTCCACCCCCGGCGCGGCCCACACGAGCTGCGCCCACGGGTCAATGCTGCCATTGACATAATCGAGCTGGAGGCGATACAGCCGGTCGGCCGCAAGCTGGACTTCCTTCGTCCGGCGCAGGGCATGGTGCACGCCGTGGTATTCCACCAGCAGCTCGCCGTCGAGATAGAGTTTGTAGCCGCTGTGGCCGTTCACGCCGAGCCGATACGCGCCGCTGGCCGGCGGCGCGAGGAAGCCCGTCCACCGCACGGCGAAGTGGTCGCCCCGTTCGCCGCCCAGCGGGGTGGCGTCCTTCCAGATGAAGTCCACGGCCGGATCGAGGCGGGTGAACGCAGGCGCGCCCGCGATCTGGCTGGTGGGGAAGTACTCGGCGGTCAGGCCGTGCTGCGGGCCGTCGGCGACGGCGGGCCGCAGGAACTCGGACGGGATGACGCTCAAGTTGGGCACACCATCGGCGATGGGGCAGCCCTTCGCCGTGTAGACCGTCGTCCCCGCCGAGACCGCCCGGCGGATGCCTTCCAGCGGGGTGACGGCCTGGGCGGGCGTGCCGTTGTAGTTGCCCAGCAGCGCCATCAGGTCATCGGCGTTCGGGCCGATCACCGCGATGCCGCCGAGCCCTTTCGAGAGGGGCAGGAGGCCGTCGTTCTTCAGCAGCACGATGGATTGGCGCGCGGCCTGGAGGGTCAGCGCCCGGTGTTCCGGCGAATTCACGACCTCGTAGGAAATGCTGGAGTACGGAACTTGTTCCGGCGGGTCGAACATGCCCAGCCGCATCCGCGTGCGGAAGAGCCGCCAGACGGCCCGGTCGAGGGTCGCTTCGTCAATCAGACCTTTGCGGTGGGCGATCAGCAGGCTGCCGTAGGTCTCGCCGCAGTTCAGCTCGCAGCCGTTCTTGACGGCCAGCGCCGCGGCCTCCTCCCGGTTCTTCGCCAGCCCGTGGAAGCGCCAGATGTCGTCAATCGCGCCGCAGTCGGAGACGACGTGGCCGTCGAAGCCCCACTCCTGGCGCAGGATTTGCTCCAGCAGGGTGATGCTGGCGCAGCACGCTTCGCCATTGGTGCGGTTGTACGCGCCCATCACCGATTCGACGTGACCCTCGCGCACCAGCGTCTCGAACGCGGGCAAATAGGTCTCGCGCAGATCGCGCTCGTCCACGACCGCGTCGAAGCCGTGGCGATCAGGCTCAGGCCCGCTGTGGACGGCGTAGTGCTTGGCGCAGGCCGCCGCCTTGAGATAGCGCGGGTCGTCTCCCTGCAAGCCGCGCACGAGCGCCAGTCCCATGCGGCCGGTCAGGTAGGGGTCTTCGCCGTAGGTTTCCTGGCCGCGGCCCCAGCGCGGATCGCGGAAGATGTTGATGTTGGGCGTCCAGAAGGTCAGCCCGGTGTAGATCTGGCGGATGCCGCGGCGCTGCCAGTCGTTGTACTTGGCGCGTGCCTCGTCCGAGATGGCGGTCGCCACGCGGCGCACCAGGTCATCGTCCCACGTGGCGGCCAGGCCGATGGCCTGCGGGAAGACCGTGGCGATCCCCGCGCGGCCGACGCCGTGCAGACATTCGTTCCACCAGTTGTATTCCGGGATGCCCAGCCGTTCGATGGCGGGCGCTTCGTAGAGCATCTGGCCGATCTTCTCCTCCAGCGTCATGCGGGAGACCAGATCCTCGGCGCGGGCGTCGAGGGGAAGCGATGGGTCGAGGTAAGGAGTTTGAGCCATAGGTGTCTCCGTTATGAGGTGTCGAGTGGTTTGGAACACGAAGGCGCGAAGTTGGCGAAGGGCGCGAAGCACGAAGAGTGTCGCGACTAGCGAGTATTCGGGTCGTCATCTTCGCGCTTCGTGAACTTCGCGATGCTTCGCGGCTTCGTGCTCCGAACTCACCGCGCAACCCGCCCCGCATCGAACGCCTGCGGCAGCGCGGCGATCGCCGGCAGCCAGACGCGCCGATAGCGTTCCAGATCGAACGGCGGCGTCCCCGCCAGATAGTGGCTGCCGAACTTCTGGCCGCCGATCTCCCACTCGATCAGATAAAGCCGCTGGTCGCTGGCGTAGGTGCGCAAGGTTGTTACCTGCCAGTTCTCGTTCGCACGCGAGCGAAACTCGCCTGCGGCGGCCGTCTCGCCCGAATCGGCATCCCAGACCCGGTAGCGCACGTCGGCGTCGGCGCGGCTGTCGTTGCCCACGATCACCGGCAGGCGCTTGCCCGGCCCCGGCTCGCCGATGATGACGCTCACCGGCTGCTGGGCGCGGCGGATGTAATGATACGCCAGCTTGACGCCGAAATAGTAGTCCACAATGGCGTCGGAAAACTGCGGCCAGCCGTCAATCACGTTCCACCAGAGAATGCCGCTCGTCCGCCACTTGCGCAGCCGGGTCGCTTCGATGAAGAACTTCTTCGCCTCGGCCTGGGTGATCTGGCTGGCGAGCGCAAAGGTTTCCAGGTCGTCGGGGACGTGGCCGAACAGCTCGCGCACCTGATTCGCCATCAGCTTGATGCGATCCCGGTCGCGCGTGGGGTGCTGCCAGTGGTAGACCGCGTGCTCCTGCCACTCCGGGTTGTTGTCCCACGGCCACAGCTTCTCCGGGGAGATGAAGCGGCGGATCGAGGCGACGTTCGGGCAGCCGTGATAGCCCTGCTCGCCGATGAAGTGCGCGCTGTGCAGGGTGTAGAATGGGCTTTTGAAGTAGCCGCGCGGCCCCCAGAGGTGCTGCTCCGGCGTGCGGTGATATGCGTTGGCGACCGGCCCGACGGAAGGCGGGACGTAGGGCGAGCTGGGCACGAACGCCCGGTGCGGATCCAGCCGGTGGACGACCTGCGGGATGACCTCGCGCGTCAGCCGGTTGTGCTCCGGCGAGAGGCCGTCCGACACATAGGCCATGTCAATCTCATTGTCGCCGCACCAGATCGCCAACGAGGGGTGGTTGCGCAGTTTGACGACGACATGCTCGGCCTCGCGGCGCACTTCGGCCAGGAAGTCCTCCGTCTGGGGATAGCGGCAGCACGCAAATGCGAAATCCTGCCACACCAGGATGCCCGCTTCGTCGCACAGGTCGAAGAAGCGGGCATCCTCGTAGACGTTGCCGCCCCAGCAGCGGATCATGTTGCAGCCGAGATCGGCGAAGAGGCCGACGGCGCGCTCCACCCGCCCGGCGTCGCGGCTGTGGAACGCGTCGAGCGGCACCCAGTTCGATCCCTTGACCATGATCGGCACATCGTTGACGCGGAAGAGGAAGTGGCTGGCGGGGTCGGCCGGCGCATCTACCCGGCGCACGCCGCCATCGGCCGCCTCCGGCGACCACATCGCGCCGGCCGTCTCGGTGCGATCCACGGCGACCTTGCGGATGCCGATGCGGTCGGTGCGCTCGGCCACGACCTGCCCATCTTTCAGCAGTTGCGCCGTCACCGTGTAGAGGGCCGGCTCGCCGTAGCCCTTCGGCCACCAGAGCCGGGCGTCCGACACGGGGATGCGGCAGCCGCCCGCGATGAATTCGAGGGGCCAGTCGAAGGCGAATGTGTGGGATTCACACACCCCCCGAAACCGCAGCCAATACCCATCCGTCGTCGCCGCATCCGTGCGGATTTGGAAGCGGACGCCGAGCGTTGCGCCCTCGGCATTGATGCTCACCGTCCAGTAATACATCTGCTCGACGGCGACGGGCGGCCGCTCCTCGACCCAGACCGAACGCCAGATCCCCGCCGAGACCGCCCGCGGCATGATGTCCCAGCCCCACACGTGCGGCGCCTTGCGGATGAACAGCCCCTCCTCCCGGTGCTCCCAGCTCATGCTGGCCGCATCGTAGGAGAACCGCCGCGCGGCGTTCACCGCCGAGCCGAGCCGCACGACGATGCAGTTGGCGCCGGGCCGCAGCGCGCCGGTCACGTCGAAGCGGTGCTCGATCAGCGCGTTGGCTGCCCGACCGACCTCGATTCCGTTGAGCCAGATGGTCGCAAGGGTATCGAGGCCGGCGAAGATGAGATCGTAGCTACCTCTCCCCCAACCCATCCCCTGCGAGGGGAGGGGAGCGGCATCTCCCCCCTCCGTCGCAGGGAGGGGGGCAGGGGGGGTAGGTAACTCGAACTCTCGCGCGTACCACCACTCATGAAACTCATACTCGCGCAGCCGCCGGATATTGCTGCCGTAGAACGGTTCCGGGATGATCCCGGCGGCCTGCATATCGAGCTCGACATTGCCCGGCACGTGCGCTGCGATCATCTGCGGGGCGTGCGCCGCCAGATCATCCGGGCCGCGAACCGGCGAGTCTGCCTCCGGGAAGAAAGCGAGCTGCCAGTCGCCATCGAGAGAGATGTGAATCACGAGACCTCCACAGGATTATGATCGCGGGTGTTCCAGAACCGATGATCGGATATGAGTTTACCATGAGAGGGGCGAAAATGCACATGGGAAGGGGCTTCAGTCGAAGAATCGCATCAATAGCACGGCTCCAGCGAGGTCTATCTGAGGCAATCCATCGCCAGAGCCGTGATTTGTTTTGTTGCGGTTGTTATCGCCGTACGATCAGCGGCAAATAGATGCTCCGCAAGGCTGGCGTGTTTGTGGGCGTGCTGGTCATGGTCGGCGTGCGCGTCGCTGTGCCGGTAGCCGTCATCGTGGGCGTGACGGTGGGTGTATTCGTCGGCGTGCTGGTTGCGGTCGGTGTCTTGGTCGGCGTGTCGGTGGCCGTCGCCGTTGGTGTTGCCGTGGCTGTGTTCGTCGGTGTGCCGGTCACGGTCGGCGTCTTGGTTGCTGTGCCGGTGGCCGTGGGGGTGTTGGTCGGCGTGCCGGTGGCCGTTGGCGTCTTGGTGGGCGTGTGCGTCACGGTGGGTGTCTTGGTCGCTGTGCCGGTGGCTGTCGGTGTCCGCGTCGGCGTGGGTGTCGTCGTGCCGGTGGCCGTCGGCGTCTTGGTGGGCGTGTGCGTCGCGGTGGGTGTCTTGGTCGGTGTGCCGGTGGCTGTCGGTGTCCGCGTCGGCGTGGGTGTCGTCGTGG